>Ga0315291_10000024_pt1 | contig 164709 bp, 153 predicted proteins | sample YL17G12_20_MG_FD_203070 | JGI IMG/M metagenome (GOLD analysis project Ga0315291, IMG submission 203070) | Sediment microbial communities from Yellowstone Lake, YNP, Wyoming, USA - YL17G12_20 | ecosystem: Environmental > Aquatic > Freshwater > Lake > Sediment | place: USA: Wyoming | collected... | reverse complement strand
CCAGCCTGTCAGGCGATCATACGATCACAAATTACGCGGCTTTTATCCAGGATGAGATACAGATTGGCAAATCTTTCCTGATCTCCAGTATCCGCGGAGACAAACACTCGACCGCCGGGACCTCGATTAATCCGAGGGTCGGCCTAGTTTATCAGGCGGACAATTTGATCTTCAGGGCCTCAGCCGGCACCGCTTTCCGCGCGCCAACCCTCAACGAACTTTACTGGAATGATCCCGGCTGGAATATGTTTGGAGACGCGAACCTCAAACCGGAGAAATCAATCTCTTATGAATTTGGACTGGAGCGTCAACTGACCGAAAAAACATCGGCCCGGCTTAATTATTTTGCCTCAACCGTGACCGATCTGATCCTTTGGGCTTATGATCCCTCCACTTTTATTACGCAGGTTAAAAACATTGGGGAAGTCCAGAGTGAAGGGGTGGAATTCGAGCTGGCGCGCAGCCTCGGGAAAGAGGGTAAAGGATTCATTAATTACACTTACCAAAAAGTGATCGACAAAAAAGATGCCAATCCGCTGGTCGTCGATAAAACAATTCCCTATACCCCGATGAATAAATACTCAGTTGGCGTGGTTTCCGGCGGGACAAGTTTGATAATCAAATCTGTCGGGGAGAGGTATGCTGATCAGAATAACACGATTAAACTGGCGGCTTACACGGTGATTGATCTCAAGATATCAAAACGGCTCTCCGAGGCGATCAACATCGAATTGGCGGCCAATAACCTCTTTGATGAAAAATATTCCGAAGTGGTCGGCTATGACCCGACGACTTTCGCGGCCAGAAATTACCCCATGCCGGGGAGGAATTACTCGATCGGGGTGAAATGGGAAATGTAATTTGGTATAATCAAAGGGCGTAGAAGGCCTTAAAGGCAGAAGAAGGCATCTATGGCAAAAAGGAGGAAAAGATATGATTAAGGCAAAAGAGATTTCGTTAAAAAATATAGTTTTGTTTTTGATTTTCGCTCTGGCTCTCTCGGCGGGGTATTTTATTGCTAAACCGCAGGTGGCGGCGACCAAAAGTGTTCCGGTCTTTATGGGTGAAGAGATTGTTGTGCAGAAGGCCGACAAGGCCGCAGTGGCAATAAAAATTGCGAAGGCGGCAACGTTGCCGGTGCCTCAGCCAAAAGTTATGACTCCGCTCCCAATCATTCCTCCTTCAATTACTTATAAGGTGCTCCCGGCTTATCCATCATCAGCGTTGGAGAAAGGATTAGAAGGCGCGATACTATTATCGGTCTATGTTGATTTGAGCGGTCAATCCGAAAAAATAGAAATGAAACTATCTTCGGGAATTTCGGAATTGGACGACTCGGCTCGATTAGCGGTTTCGCAGTGGAAATTTTCTCCCGCAACGCAGAGTGGGGCGCCTCTGGCCAGCTGGTTTGAGATACCGGTTAGGTTTACTATAAAGTAAAATGGCAGTTGAATCACTCGGCCGTTTGTTGCTTTATATCGGGATAATTACTGTACTAATCGGGGCGTTTTTCATCCTGGTGGCAAAAGTTCCCTGGTTTGGGCGGCTGCCGGGCGATATTGTTATCCGTCGCGAAGGGTTCACGCTCTATATCCCCATCGCGACCATGATCTTGGTCAGTATAGTTCTTACCGTTTTGTTGAATCTTATTTTTCGCAGGTAGAAACGATCGGAGTGTGGCCCAGCTTGGTCTAAGGCACTACCTTGGGGTGGTAGGGATCGTGGGTTCAAATCCCACCACTCCGATTCTCCTTTAAAACGTATGTTAAAAACTTCAGATTTTAATTTTGTTGTTCCGGAAGATTTGATTGCCCATGAGCCAGCTGAAAAGAGAGATAACTCACGGCTGATGGTGCTTGATCGTAAGAATCAAATCATTGAGCACAAACACTTCTACGAGATCATCGATTGTTTGCTTCCCGGCGATCTTTTAGTTTTAAATAATACTAAAGTTATTCCTGCGAATCTTGTTGGAAAAAAGGAAGAGGGGGGGGCGAAGGTTGAGGTTTTATTAGTGAAACAGGACAGGCGACTCGAGATAGGTGACTCGAGACAGACGTGGGAATGCCTCGTCCGCCCAGGCAAAAGACTGAGAATTGGATCGAAAGTTATCTTTGGCAAAGGCGAGGTGGTTGGGACCGTTGTCGAAAAGACGGACACCGGAGAACAGATAATTAGCTTTGAAGGAGATCTTAATGGTTTTATGAGGAAACACGGGGAGATACCATTGCCCCCGTACATTAAGAAAGTTGAAAGTAGAAAGTTGAAAGTTGAGAGTAGATATCAGACAGTTTATGCAGAGAAAGAAGGAGCCTCGGCGGCGCCGACGGCGGGATTACACTTTACTCCTGAACTGCTTGAGAAGATTAAAGTAAAAGGAATTCAGATCGCGCAGGTTACTCTTCACACGGGGCTGGCAACTTTTAAACCGGTTTATTCTGAATATGTTGAAGATCACAAGATGTATTCGGAATATTACGAGGTGCCTGCGGAAACAATCGAGACGATTAAGAAAGCGAAGCGGGTCGTCGCGGTTGGAACAACGTCGGTTAGAACTCTTGAAACCGTATTTGCCTCAAAGACTCAAAGGCTCAAAGGGGAAACCAATCTATTCATCTATTCTGGCCACAAATTTAAAGTTGTCGATGCCATGATTACCAATTTTCACTGGCCGCGGACGACTTTGATCATGCTGGTTTCCGCCTTCGCCGGGAAAGAATTTATTATGAAAGCCTATCAGGAAGCGATCGAACAGAAATACCGTTTTTTCTCCTTCGGCGACGCGATGTTAATAATATGAAATTCGAAATCCTTAAAAAGAGTGAAAAATCCAAAGCCCGTGTCGGCAAACTTTACACTCCTCATGGCATTGTCAACACGCCCGCCTTCATGCCGGTCGGCACGCTGGGAACAGTTAAGACGATGTCTCCGCGGGAACTGGATGAGATCGGCGCGGAGATCATCCTTTGCAATACCTATCACCTCTATCTTCGCCCAGGGCATGAGCTGATCAAAGAAGGCGGTGGACTGCATAAGTTCATAAGCTGGGATAAACCGATCTTAACCGATTCCGGCGGCTTTCAAGTATTTTCGCTCGCCCATATGCGCAAAGTTACCGATGAAGGAGTGGAATTTACTTCCCACGTTGATGGCAGCAAGCATTTCTTGACTCCAGAAAAGGTTTTGGAGATACAAACCGCCTTTGGTTCCGACATCATGATGCCATTGGATGAGTGCGTACCTTATCCGTGTGATAAAAAGACTGCCGAAGAGGCAGTTGTAAGGACGACCAGATGGGCGCGGCGGTCGAAGTCGCGGGTCACGGGTCTCGAGTCGCCTGTCTTATTTGGAATTGTACAGGGAAGCACCTATAAGGATCTGCGAAGGCGGTCGGCGGAAGAGATAGCGGAGATCGATTTTCCGGGTTACGCAATTGGGGGATTATCGGTGGGCGAGCCGCAGGAAGAGATGTTTGAAATGCTTGATGCGGTAACGGATATTCTTCCTGAAGAAAAGCCGAGACACTTGATGGGAGTAGGATATCCTTCTGATATTTTGGGAGCAATCAAGTTAGGAGCGGACCTTTTTGATTGTGTTATCCCGACTCGTTTAGCCCGCCACGGTTCATTTATAAATTATGAAGGCAAAACCAGCATTCGTCTGGCCAAATTTGAAAAAGACTTCACTCCGATCGATCCGGAATGTGATTGCTATACTTGCAAGAACTTTACCAAAGCCTATATCCGCCATCTCTTCTGGGCGCGGGAGATCACCGCTATGCACCTTCTGACTATCCACAACCTGCGCTTTTATATGAGGATGATGGGGCTGGTGAGGGGAGATATACAAGACGGTAAAATCTGAAGTCTGGTTATTCTATCTTGTTCAGGTCTTTTTCCAGGTTGGTTCCCTTTGACTGCTTTTCACCAGTGACTTTATCTTTGATTTCCTTTTGGATGTCATTGAATAAATCTGCAGAAACCAGGACCATTTTTGCCGAAGCGGTTGTTTTTTTTCCTTCCGTAGTTTGGCTTTTGATCAGAAAGGCTTTGGTCTTTCCTTTTTCAAAAGCAATGGCATCAATCCGGTATTTTTTCTTTGAAGACGGATTATAAACCTTGGTGATCGATCCGGTCTTCTGATATTTTTTATAGAAATTGTCGCGGTAAAGGTCAAAGTTGCTGCCCATTAACTTTGAAAAAACCATGCAGAATTTCCCTTCGTAAAAGATATAATTGATGTCATCCGGTTCGAAGTATACGGAGGAAAATTTCTGCGGGACGTATTCGAACATGATCCGCTGCTCCCCTTTCTTTTCCTTGCCGGAGATAGGGACATCGAGGAGGAGCGCTATGTCATTATCATAAGAAGAATTGACGAACGCAGCGCTGGATGAACCAAGGCTCCCGGTAAAACCCTTGATCTGCTTGAAATGGCTGAAATCGGCTCCCCAGGGAACACCTTTATAACTTGCCCCTTCTTCAGTCGGCGCTTCCGGGGAGGCGATAACTTCGGGAGTAGGCGACCGGACCGCTTCACCGGAAGGTGCGACTGCTTCAGGGGAAACAGTTATAACGGCTTCCGCAGATGCTGCTATTGCCTCGAGAGAAACAGGCTTGACGGCTTCGATTGACACACCTGCTTCCGCAGAAACGGGCTTAACTGCCTCCGCTGAAGCCACTGCTTCTTTCGAAGGCACGGCCGCTGCTTCGGCAGAGACCGGCGCAGCCATTTCCGGCGAAACGCTTGAGGAAGGGTTTTCGGGAGGAATCTCTCCCATAGCCAAACCAGCTGAGGAGAATAGCACAGATAGAAGGAACAAAGAGATAATAAAACTACATGTTTTTAGCATTTTATAAGTTCCCATAATAACTTGTAAAGTATTATGCAACGGAAGAACTTAGTAGTCAATAGAAAAAAAGGATTTTCTTTAAAAGCGTAGGATATAGTTTGCTGAATTTTAATGATTACAAATGGGCAGTGCTGGGATCGAACCAGCGACCTCCTCGGTGTAAGCGAGGCATTCTACCACTGAACTAACTGCCCCCGAATGGGCGCGGCAGGGATTTCCCGCTTTGCGGGATCCCGACGATTCCATAATTATTCTATTTTTATGAGCGTCGGGAGAACCTGCGACCTTCCCGATGCCGAAAACTTTTCCAATGGGCGCCGTTGGGATTGAACCAACGACTTCCTGCGTGTGAAGCAGGCGTTCTACCACTGAACTAGGCGCCCATTGATTTTACTTAAATCCATCGGGACGTTCTACCACTAAACTGCACGCCCTCGAGAAATTATCTTACCACGCCTTGACGACGCCTTCAAGTTAGGCTAAACTTGGATTTTGGTTTGGGGCCCATAGCTCAATGGCAGAGCAATCGGCTCATAACCGATTGGTTCCAGGTTCGAGTCCTGGTGGGCCCAGTTCCCCTGAGCGAGTCCGCCATAGGCGGACGAGTCGAAGGGTTATAGCCTGCCTGCCGGCAGGCAGGGAGGTAAAACATGGCGGAAGAGCAAAAAGCAAAGAATTTTGATGAACTTTTAAAACAGATCGAAGAATTTGAAAAAACCATTCAGGGTTTGGCCGGGAATGTTTCGGCTTTAAAACAAAAATTACTGGAAAATAAAGGGAAATACGGGCCGGATATCAGCAAATGGCCCAAAGAAGCCCAATAGTTTATTTTAGATATTCCCGCAGCTTTCTGGCCCGCGTCGGATGTTTCAGCTTGCGCAGGGCTTTGGATTCGATCTGACGGATTCTTTCTCGGGTAACGTTAAAAACTCTTCCCACTTCCTCCAAAGTTCGCGGATGTCCGTCGTCCAGCCCAAAACGCAGCTTTAACACCACGCGCTCCCGGTCGGAAAGCGAACTCATCACTTCTTCCAAGTCATCGCGCAACAATCCGTGGAGAACGATTTCATCCGGGGCCTGGATGGTTGCGTCTTCAACAAAATCTCCCAGGCGCGAGCTTTCCTCGTCTCCCACCGGCGCTTCCAGAGAAAGCGGCACCTGAGAAACTTTGATAATTTCTCGGACTTTATCAACCGAGATGCGGGCGCGCTGGGCGATTTCCTTCTCCGTCGGCTTGCGCCCCAGCTGCTGCAGCAGGATTCTCGAAGTCTTGCGCAGGCGGTTAATAGTTTCCACCATGTGAACGGGTATGCGGATGGTGCGGGCCTGGTCGGCGATGGCCCGGGTGATCGCCTGGCGGATCCACCAGGTAGCGTAAGTAGAAAACTTGTAGCCTTTGCGATGATCAAACTTTTCAACCGCTCGAATTAAGCCCAGGTTCCCTTCCTGCACCAGGTCCAGAAAGAGCATGCCGCGGCCGGTGTATTTTTTGGCGATGGAAACGACCAGTCTCAAGTTGGAATTCACCAGCTTGTGCTTGCCGCGCATATCTCCCGCTTTTACCCTTTTAGCCAGAACGATCTCTTCCTCCGAAGTAAGCAGCGGAAACTTACCAATTTCACGCAGGTACATGCGGACGGTATCGTCCACTCCGATTCCCTTGAGATCCGCCAGCTCCCGATGCAGTTCCTCCGCTTCCAGAGGCACTTCTTCTCTTTTTTCCTTTTTTTCGGCAAGCTCGATCCCCATCCCCAGGAGCTGCTCGATTTCATCAAGGTTCTTTTCTGGTTCGGGATAAACCGATAAAATCTCTTCGGGCGTAAGAAAGCCCTTACGGGCAGCTGTGGCCCGCAGTAATCCTAAATCATCCCTTTTCCCAAACATGCCTTTCCCTCCACTTTGTTATCGCGATACCAACTAGGAAATTTCATTTTTTAGAGCCAGGAGCAATTCGGCGGCTTTTTTACTTTCACCTGCCTTTTCCGCCTCCCTGAGGTCGATTTTTAAAGCTTCAATTCTGCTTTTCGAACGCTCCGTTTTAATCACCTGCAAGCAGTCTTTAAACATTACTTCACGATTTTCCTCATTTTCGCTTACCAGTACTTTTGCCAAAAACTTTTTTGCCGATTCGTCCGGTAGATTTTCCAGCATAAAATGCGCCGGGTTATCCATTTTTGTCAGATCTGCGGCAAAAAGCAATTCTGCGATGGATCGGGTTTCAGGATAGCTAAATTCTTCAGTTCTCATTTCCTTTTTAAGGATTTCTAGAACTTCTTTATTCTGAACGGACAGGGCGATCAGTTTCTTTTCTGCTTCGATGACCCTGGAAGCTGGTTTTTCAGTTACCCGCCGCAGATCCTTTTCATTTCCGCGGAAATAAAACTTCAGTCTTTTAATCTCGGCCAGGACGGCATCCGGCTCAACTTTCAAGGGTTTGGCAGCGATTTTGGCGTATTCTTTTTGAATGAAAGCGTCTTCTTCCCGACCCAAAATCCCGGCGATTTCACGCAGTGCCCGGGAGCGCGCTTCGATTTCAGAAAGATTATGCCGCGCCAGAGCCATTTTGATTTTAAATTCTAAAAAGGGGAGAGCCGAATCGACGGCCTGCTTGAGGGCAGCTGCTCCTTCTTTGCGAATCAACTCATCCGGATCCTTGGCTCCTTTCAGTTCGGTCACCTTAACTTTAAGTCCCTGGCCGAGCAGCAATTCAATGGAACGTTCGGTTGCCACATTACCTGCTGCATCGGCGTCAAATGCCAGCACAATAGTATCGGCGAATCGAGCCAATAACTTGCATTGTATGATGGTCAGCGCCGTTCCTAGGGGTGCGGCCACGTTGGTAATGCCGGCTTGGTAGGAAGACAACAAATCTAAATTTCCCTCGACCAAGACAGCCGCTTTTCCCCCCTTAATATTTTCTTTAGTCAGATTTAGTCCAAAAATAGTCTCCCCCTTGCGGTAAATGGGGGTGTCGGGTGAGTTAAGATATTTTGGCTCTTCATCTTTAAGCGAGCGCCCGCTGAAGGCAATAACCCGGTTTCGTGTATCGAAAACCGGGAAAATAAGGCGATTCCGGAAGCGATCGTAATATCCGTCTTTGCCTTCACGCGCTAGAGTTAAGCCGGCTCTTTCGATTAGATTGGGCGCAACTCCTCGAGAAATAAGGTGCCCGAAAAGATGATCCCATCCTTCCGGCGCATAACCCAATCCAAAAGTTTTGGCCGTTTTTTCATTGATCCCCCTCTGATCAAGGTAGTCTCGAGCAATTTTTCCGCTGTCTTCTTCAAAACATTTTCTGAAAAATTTGGCGGCTAAAAGGGTAACCTCATATATTTTTTCTTTTTCGGTTCTAGAGATGCCGGAGGAGGTGGGTTTTGTAACAGCAATGCCGATTTTGGATCCCAGTTCCTCTACCGCCTCCGCAAAACCGATATTTTCGGTCTTCATGATGAAGGCAAAAACGTTGCCGCCTTCGCCGCAGCCAAAACAATGGAACAGCTGCTTTTCTTGGGAGACAGTGAAGGAGGGATTTTTCTCGGAGTGGAAAGGGCAGAGCCCGACAAAGTTTTTCCCGGTCTTTCTCAATTTTACATATTCAGAGATAACCGCAACGATATCCGATTTATTTCTAATTTCTTCAATGATCTGGGAAGGAATCATTTTAACGGTTGGCCCTCCACTCATCGGGGACAAAAAGTTCTTGAAATTTACTGATGGCGTAGCGGTCGGTCATTCCGGCGATAAAATCGACGGTATGCTGCAGCTGTCCTTCTTCATTTAATCCTTTCTGAAAATCAGCATGATAATGGTAATATCGGAAAAGTTTCCGTAAAAGTTCTGGTACTTTGGATTCCTCTTTTTTGGCAGTTGGGTTGGTATAAACATTCTTATACATGAAATCGTATAGACTTTCCATGGCCTTATGAATCGGTTTGCTCATGGCGATTTTTGGTTTGCCGCGGCTGTGATGAATGATATCGGTTACGATCCGATCCAGGATGTTTTTCCCTAAGGTCTGCATCGGTTTTTTGGGCAGCTGTTTTTCGGTTAAAACCCCGGCGCGAAGGGCGTCTTCAATGTCGTGCCGCAGATAAGCGATCCGATCCGCTATTCTCACAATTTGCCCTTCCAAAGTTGCGGGTTGCGGATCATCGGGAGTGTGATTGCGTATGCCATCAATTACTTCCCAGCACAGATTAAGCCCTTCCCCTTCTTTTTCCAGTACTTCTACTACCCGAACGCTCTGTTCGTTATGCAGAAAACGTTTCCCGTAATTTTCTTTCAAGATTTCATCCAGGACATATTCTCCCGCATGCCCGAAAGGGGTGTGACCCAGGTCATGGCCGAGAGCGATGGCCTCGGTTAGATCCTCATTAAGTCTCAGTGCCCGCGCCAGAGTTCGAGCGATTTGAGAAACTTCCAGCGTGTGGGTTAAGCGTGTGCGATAGTGATCTTCAACCGGCGAGATAAAAACCTGCGTCTTGTGTTTCAGCCGGCGAAAAGCTTTGCAGTGAATAATTTTATCCCGGTCGCGCTGAAAGGCAGCCCTAAAAGAACACTCTTTCTCAGGATGTCTTCTCCCCTTGGTTTTGGAAGAAAGAGCCGCGTAACGGGAAAGAGATTTTCTCTCCCGTTCTTCAATTTCTTGCCGGATAAGCATTACTTGGTTGTATACGCTACCTTTTGCTTTTCCTTGATGACGACTTGCGCTGCAGCTAATCTCGCGATCGGTACACGATAAGGAGAGCAGCTGACATAGTTCAGGCCGACTTTATGGCAAAATTCCACTGAGGCCGGGTCTCCGCCGTGTTCACCGCAGATACCAACCTTAATATTTTTACGGGTCTTGCGGCCTTTAGCTACTCCCATTTTAACCAGTTCGCCGACTCCGTTTTGGTCGATGGTTACAAACGGATCCTTGGGAAGAATGGCTTTATCTACATAGAAGTTCAAAAATTTTACTGCGTCATCGCGGCTGAAGCCAAAAGTGGTTTGTGTGAGATCGTTGGTGCCGAAAGAGAAAAATTCTGCTTCCCGCGCGATTTCGTCAGCGGTTACGGCTGCACGCGGCAGCTCGATCATCGTTCCCACCATGTAATCCAGTTTAACTCCATATTTCTTCATGGTTTCTTCAGCTATTCTTACGACAATGGCCTTTTGTGATTTAAGTTCATTGACATGGCCTACCAGCGGTATCATGACTTCAGGAACGATCTTAGCTTTTTCTTCTTTATGCAGTTCGCAGACGGCTTCAAAGATAGCGCGGGCTTGCATTTCGGTTATTTCTGGCATCGTGATTCCCAGTCGGCAGCCGCGCAGCCCCAGCATGGGATTAAACTCATGCAGGTCTTCAACTCGTGCCAGGAGTTTTTCCTTATCCGCGATGACTTTGGGATCACCGCCTTTAGCTTTCAAGAGCGCAACTTCAACCATCAAGTTTTCCCGCTTGGGTAAAAATTCATGCAGTGGCGGGTCGAGCAGTCTTATGGTTACCGGAAAACCTTTCATGACTTTGAAGAGTCCTTTGAAATCGCTTTTTTGCATGGGAAGAAGTTTATCCAGCGCTTTCCTTCTTTCTTCCTCAGTTTCCGCCAGAATCATCTCCACCATGTGCGGCAGCCGATCTTCGGCGAAAAACATATGTTCGGTGCGGCAAAGACCGATCCCTTCTGCGCCGAAGTCGCGCGCTACTTTGGCGTCATGAGGGATATCCGCATTGGCGCGCACACCCAGTTTTCTAATGCCATCCGCCCATGACATAAGTTCTCCGAAAGATCCGATAAGTTCCGGTTCAATGGTGGGAACCTGTCCTAGAATTACCCGACCGGTTCCTCCGTCAATGGTGATCCAATCTCCTTCTTTAATGGTTAAATCCCCCGCCGTAAATTTCTTACTCTTTTCATCTACCCGGATTTCTTCACAGCCGGCAATGCAGGGCTTTCCCATTCCCCGGGCGACTACGGCGGCATGGGAGGTCATTCCGCCCCGGGAAGTTAGAATTCCCTGCGCCGCGTTCATGCCGTGAATATCATCAGGGACGGTTTCCATCCGGACCAGAATAACTTTTTCTTTTTCACCGTGCTTGGCCGCATCATCGGCAGTGAACACCGCTTTGCCGGTTGCCGCTCCCGGGGAAGCAGGGAGTCCTTTGGCGATGACTTTGATCTTGGCTTTGGGATCAATAATGGGATGCAGCAGCTGATCGATCTGCAAAGGATCCAAGCGCAGCAGCGCTTCTTCTTTAGAGATCATTTTTTCTTTTACCATCTGCACCGCAATATTGACTGCTGCTTGAGCGGTGCGTTTGCCGGTGCGGGTCTGCAGCATGTAGAGCTTCCCCTTTTCGATAGTGAATTCAAAATCTTGGATGTCGCGGTAATGCTTTTCAAGCTTGGAAGTAATCTCTCTGAGTTGTTTATAGGCCGATGGCATTTCTTTTTTTAAAGCAACGATGGGGTGGGGGGTGCGGATGCCGGCAACCACGTCTTCTCCCTGTGCGTTAGTGAGAAACTCGCCGTAAAATTCTTTGGCCCCGGTAGAAGGATTGCGCGTAAATCCTACTCCCGTGGCGGAATCATCCCCCATATTGCCAAAGACCATGGTTTGAACATTGACCGCCGTGCCAAGATGCCCCGGGATGTCATTTAATTTTCGATAGGTGATGGCGCGCGGGTTCATCCAGGAGCGGAAAACCGCATCGCGGGACATCTGCAGTTGCTTGATCGGCTCCTGAGGAAAATCCATACCCGTTTTTTCTTTTACTATATCCATAAATTTTTTAACCAGATCTTTGAGGTCTGCGGCGGCGAGTTCGGTATCAAGGCTAAACCCCTTTTCCTCTTTTTTCTTTTCCAGCAGATGCTCAAATTCGCTCTTATCGATTTCAAGCACCACATTGCCGAACATCTGAATGAAGCGGCGATAGCTGTCGTAAGCAAATCTTTCATTTTTGGTTTTAATAACCATCCCCTCTACGGTTTCATCATTTAACCCGAGATTGAGGATCGTATCCATCATTCCCGGCATAGAGAATTTTGCTCCGGAGCGGACCGAAACCAGCAGGGGATTCCCCGGGTTGCCAAACTTTTTACCGGTCGATTTTTCAATTCTTTTCAGGGATACCAGCATATCTTTGTCAACTTGAGCAGGAACCTTTTGGTTATTTTTATAATAAAGGTTACAAACTTCGGTGGTTATAGTAAAGCCAGGCGGAACCGGAACCCCGCAGTTGGTCATTTCCGCCAATCCAGCTCCTTTTCCTCCCAGCAGATCTTTCATCATTCCTTTCCCCTCCGCTTTCCCGTCCCCGAAGTAGTAAATGTACTTTTTCCCGTTTGCCATTTTTTTACCCCTTTTAATTAAATGGAGCCGAGGGGAGTTGAACCCCTGACCTCTTGACTGCCAGTCAAGCGTTCTCCCAGCTGAACTACGGCCCCATCAATAATGATAAATGACGGCTTCTTTGCCCCAGAGCTCTTCGAGCTTGTAATATTCCCGTTCCGCCGCTTTTAGAACGTGAACCGCGATTGAACCCAGGTCTAAAATGACCCAGCCGGAACTGATCACCCCCTCCCACTTAAATCCTTTAATTTTATTTTTATGCAGCTGGACATCAATTTCTTTTTCGATCGCCCGGATTTGCGGGTCAGATTCTCCGCTGCAAATCACCAGATAATCAACAATATTAGAAGTTTTGCTAACGCCAAGAACTTTCAGGTCCTCCGCCTGCTTGCTCTCTGCCGCCTTTGCAATGATTTCTAATATTTTCGATAAACTTTTTTCCCTGATTTTTTGCTCCTTCAGTTGGATAAAGCCAGGCTTTTGCCGAAAAATAACTGGTCGATGATTTTCTGGATCTCGATTCCATCCGGCTTCCAGTAATAAATCCCATCGACCATCAAATCCGAGCCGGGAATGGTGGCCCAGTGAACCTGACCCAGTTCGTAAGCACCGCGCAGTGTCAAAGCCAGTCCCAGCGTTTCCCTCGAATTCAGGTTGGTATCAACACAGGCCAAGAGCGAAAGGAAAAGGCCGGGAGATCGCAAAATGTTCTCTCTTTTCATAAATTCCGAAAGAAGAGTGCTCAAAAACTTTTGCTGGCGGTGGATCCGGGCAAAGTCATTGTCGGTGTGCCTGAAACGAAGATAGCCCATGGCCTGTTTTCCGTTCAATTTTTGCAAACCGGGTTGCAGGTCGATATGGAGATCGCCGGCGTAATCCACATAATACATTCTTTTTTCCACATCGATTTCGACCCCCCCGATCTCATCGATCAGCTTTTCGATCCCGGCCAGATTGACCGTGATGTAATAGGGAATGCTGAGATGAAGGAAACCTTCGGCCGTTTTGCGGGCGAGTTCGACTCCACCATACGCAAAAGCATGGTTTACTTTGTCCAGTCCCCGTTCGGGCAGAACCACGATGGTATCCCGCGGGATAGAAATCACCGCAGCTTCTTTTTTTGCCGGATTGATATGGGCTACCATGATGGTGTCTGATCGGTGTCCAAAGGCATCATCCACCCCCAGAATCAGGATATTGGTTTCGGAAAGGACCGGGGTAGCGGGCGTTAAACTCAAAAAAGTTTCGAGCAGGGCAAAGCGGCTCGCGACACCGATGAACAGCCCGGCCAGAGCGGCCAGAAAGGTAAGTATGATAACGGCTGCAATCAAAAACTTTTTCATAATTTAATTAATAAAGAATTTCGCGTCTCGACCGTGCCCGGATAAATCGGCAATTTTTTTTCAAGCAAATATTCAAGCATATTGGTAGTTGATTCAAAAATGGCTTTATTTAAATCCTTAAATGCCAGGTTTCGCACCTTTTGGACTCCCGCAAAATCCCTTCCTTCTTCAATATGGTCAGCCAAGTAAACAATCTTATCGAGCTTTGACATTTTATCTGATCCGACCGTGTGAAGTCGGATCGCTCGCAGAATATCAGCCGATTTTATCCCGAATTCCCTTCCGGCTAAAATCGCACTGATCTCGGCATGAAAAAGCTTGGGTTCGAATTTTCTGACCGGATCGATGGTGAGCCCCAGCTTGCTGGCTTCCCGGAGGAGCTCTTTTCGATTAAAGCGGCGGGCGCAATCGTGCAGGAGCGCCGCCGGAATGATTTTCTTTTTATCTGCCCCCCACTTCTTTCCTAAAGCTAGAGCAATGCCCTCAACCCTCAGGCTGTGTTCAAACCTTTCAGGATCGAGAGTTTCCTTAAGTTTTTTTATGATCTCGGATCGATTAGGCACCTTCAGCCTTCGCCTTTGGACGTGCTTCGTTGACCATCAACGACCTTCCGCCCAGGGAGAAACCATTCATCTCCTTAACAACTTTTGGGGCATCATTATCTTCGACCTCAACAAAGCCAAATCCTTTGGATCGACCGGTCTCGCGCTCGGTGATAACTCGGGCGGAGATAACCGGAGCGTGGGCTTCAAAGGCAGAAGCAAGTTCCTGATCGGTAACGCTCCAGAGCAGGTTGCCCACGTATAAAGTTTTAACCACATTTCACCTCCTTAGGCCTGCCCCGATTTAATCGGGGCAAAAAATAACCAAGGCAAAAGATAAATCTCGGCCTTGGTTATTAGATATTATTTATTAGGTTTTAGTTAACGAAGCAATTTCCAAAAGATAACCTCACCAACTTGTCAAGTATAGCAAAATCGGCCTTGGCTTGTCAACCCCTTTTTTTGTTGTTAGAATTAAGAATATGCAGAATTTGGCAGTAGTGATTTTGGCGGCGGGCAGGGGGGTCAGGATGAAATCCGACCTGCCTAAAGTTTTCCATGAGATCCTGGGAGAACCCATGCTCACTTATGTCCTCAATACGGTTAAAAAGCTGTCCCCGGCAAAGATTTTGGTAGTGGTGGGTCATCAGCGCCAGCTGATCATGGATTATTATAAGGATTGGCCGGTCGAATTTATAGTTCAGGCGCAGCAGTTGGGAACCGGCCACGCCGTGATGCAGGTCGAGCCGTATTTGAAGGAATTTTCGGGAAATGTGCTGGTTTTGGCGGGGGACGTTCCGCTCTTATCCGAAAAAAACCTTCGCCGGCTGACTGAATTTCACATCCGCAGCGGGGCAGCGGCGACCGACTTAACGGCTGAACTGGAAGATGCCGGTAATTACGGACGGATTATTCGGAAAGCGGATGGGGAGATTGTAAAGATTGTCGAGAAAAAAGATGCGTCTCCGGAAGAATTGAAAGTAAGGGAGATAAACACCGGCACTTTTTGTTTTGATAAAGAGGCGCTCTTTTCCGCCCTTAAAAAAGTACGCGCCGATAATGCGCAAAAAGAATATTATTTAACTGACACTATCGAGATCTTAAGGAACATGGGCCTCCCAGTTTTTGCCTTCCGGGCTGAGAATCCTTCCGAGACGCTGGGGATCAATACCAAAGAAGAACTGGTTGAGATCGAGAAACTCTTGCTAGCCCAATCACCTGACAACCTAATAACCTAACAAGCTATCCTTCTAAAAGCCAAACCGCGGACCGGCATTGGTTGAACTCTTCTGCTGTCAGTTCTATAATTACTTTGAATGGCCAGATTATTGAATTTAAAGGAGTTTCTCTCAAGAGCCGCCGTATTTTTGGCCGCCATGGTTTTATTCACTGCCACCCTGGTCTTTATCCTTCAGGGGCATTATGAATTCCTTTTGCCGCTTTACATTATGGCTACCATCTTATCTTTGGGCGTGCTGGTTTTATACCGAGCGCCTCAAAATCCGTTAAACCTCTCATTCTTTTTTATTGCAGTTTTTATCGTAATCTGGTCATTTTCCATCCTCCAATACTGGATTAGCGCTTCCAGCGGCCAGGCTCTACTTTGGGCGATAATTGCCAATATCGGGGTGGTGTTTTTAGGCCCCCTTTTTATTTTATTTACCGATCTATTCCCGCGCAAAGAGAAACCGGCCTCCATCTGGATGAGATCAATTTGGTTTTGGCCGGCGCTGTTTTTGGTGATAGCGGTAAGTTTCCGCCTGGTAATTAAGGATGTGGCTTTAACCCCGGAAGGCAATTCGGTGGTACCGGGCCCGCTTTTTGTTCCTTATATACTTTATTTTGTAATTTGCGCGGGGCGTGGTTTTCTCGAGCTGTTGAAAAAATATCGTGACTTTACCGGAATCATAAAAATGCAGATCAGATATGTGTTTTTAGGAACTTTTCTGAGCACTTTTTTAGCTTTAATTACCAATGCGGTTCTTCCCTTTTTGGGCAATTCCAACTTAATTAGGATCGGACCCTATTTTACAATCTTTTTTGTCGCTTTTACCGCTTATGCCATGGTGCGACATCGCTTGATGAGCATAGAAGTGGTGTTGCAGCGAAGCGCAGTATATGCCACAGCGACTATAATGATTATGGCGTTCTATGCCCTGGCGGTTATTCTTTCTGAAAGCGTCTTTAGAAAAATCATTGGTTATTCATCGGTGATAATTACCGCGCTGGCAGCCATGGTTATCGCGGTTATTTATCAACCTTTGGTTGGTGTTTTCCAGAATTTAACCGATCGCCTCTTTTTCCGCGGCCGCTACGATTACCAAAAAACTCTGCGCAGAATCAGTCACGAGATAGCTTCGGTTATAAGACTGGAAGAATTGGCCAAACTCATTGTTTCTTCTTTCATTGATACCATGAAGATTTCCGAAATTTCTTTTCTCCTGCTGGAGAGAGAGAAAGAGCATTTTCGTTCGGTTCCCCTGGCGCTTGCGCGCTATAAAAGAATTGAAATTGATGTCGGCAGCCCGATCATTTCCTGGCTCTCGGCCTCAAAGGATATTCTGGTGCGCGATGAGCTGGAGGACGAGATTGAGCGATGGATCCTGCTCGGGAGGAAGGCCAGCACATTGGAAGAGGTCCGGGATGAAATGGGGCGGCTGGGGATCTCGGTTTGGGTACCCATCATTTCCAAAGAGGAGCTGATCGGGATTATTGCTTTGGGGAATAAGCTATCCGGCGACATTTTCATGACCGAGGATCTGGCATTGCTGACTACTTTGGCCAGCCAAACCGCGGTGGCCCTGGATAATGCGCGGCTTTATGACGAAGTAGTTTCGATGAAGAATTACAGTGAAGAAATTCTGCAGAGTATGACCAATGGAGTTTTAACCACCGATAATCATGGGCGCATAATTACTTATAACTATATGGCAGAAAGAATCACCGGGAGGAAATTGAATGAGGTTATGGGAAGAAGCTGCGAAGAGATCTGGGGAAAACGCAGCGCCGTCACGCTTGCCATTGAAAATACTTTGAAGGACCGCTGCTGTGTGAATTTTGAAACCAGCATCGCCTCGCCCGAGCGAGGCTTGGTGCCGGTATCCTTTTCTTCAACGCTATTGCGGGAGAGTCAAGGCAAAAAGATGGGAGTGCTGCTGTCCATTCAGGATCTCTCGGAAATGAAAGAATTGGAAGGGAAAGTGAGGCGCGCGGACAAGCTGGCGGCGCTGGCCACCATGGCGGCGGGGATGGCCCACGAAATAAAAAATCCGCTTTCATCGATGAAAGTATTTTCTCAGCTTTTACCCAAGAAGATCGATGATTCTGAATTCCGTCAAAAACTCCAGGAGATTCTGCCCAAAGAGATCGATCGAATTGACCGCATTGTAGAAAGCTTGCTGGGTTTTGCCCGCGCCACCGCGCCCACTTTTAGAAAAGTTAAGATTGAAGAAGTTTTAGAAGAAATCTTAAATTATTATGAAGAGCAGGCAAAAAATGCTGAAATTAAAATTAGAAGAAATTATTCGGCGCTTCCGGAAGTGGAGGTCGATCACGACCAAATCTCGCAGGTTTTTTCTAATTTGATTCTGAATGCCATCCAGGCCATGCCGGAAGGCGGGGAATTGTCGGTTGAGATTCTTTCCGGCAAAATGATTGAAGGCATTCTTCAAAATGTAATTATAAAGATTGCAGATACCGGGCATGGAATGCCCGAGGAGATGCAGAAAAAACTTTTTGATCCTTTCTTTACCACCAAGTACGGCGGAACCGGCCTGGGGCTTACCATTTCGCACAGCATTGTTGATGGGCACAAGGGATTCATTGATGTGGAGAGCAAGGTTGGAAAAGGGACGACTTTTACCGTTACTTTACCCCTGCACCAATAATTTTGGTGCGGGGGTTTACCCGTGGCTCAGGGACTGATATAATGAAACCATGACGAAGAAAACCGTTTTATTAATTGAAGACGATTCGAAGATGGCGGTTGCGGTGAAAGAGGAGCTAATCGGATATGAAGTGGAAGTGGTATCAAAAGCGGAAGCAGCGGCAGATTCGATTCGCAAGAAAGCTCCCGATTTAATCATCTTTGATCTGGACCTGAGAGGGGGCGATGGACTGCAGGTTTTTCGACAGATTCGTATTCTTGCTCCGCAGATAAAAATTATTGTGCTTTCTTCCTCGAACAGCATTCCGCTGGCAGTTTCAGCCACCAAGTTGGGAGCTTCGGATTTTTTGAGGAAACCTTTTTCCCCAAAACAATTAAAGACTTCAGTGGACGAAAATATCCGACAGATGGAATCGCTTTTAACCCCCATAATGGTTGAATGGTTGCAGGGGGAGAGCCCAAAATTGAAAAAAATGTTTGAGGATATACGGAAGGCGCTTTTATCGCATAACAATATTATTTTACTGGGGGAACGCGGAATCGAAAAAGAAAAGCTCATCGAATTAATTCACGCGAATAGCTTAAAAAGAAAAAGGAAAATGCGATTCTTGGATCTCGCTTCTTTTCGCCGGGAGAATTTGGAAGCGCATTTCTGGTCAGCCATACAGGAGATTATGGCGGAGCCGGAGATCGTTTCGCTTCGCAGCGAAGAGGATCTTTGCGGCACGCTCTATTTAGAGAACCTGGAGAGCCTGGACGATCACTTCAGCTTGAGCATTTTAAACTTTTTAAAAGACCGTAAGGGAAAGATAGATAAAGGGATTTTAGCGGTGATCGGGATTTATGAACGGAACTTCGTTCAAAAAATTAAATTTCAGGAATACGCTGTAATTGAAATTCCGCATTTGAGGGAGCGCAAAGAAGATTTACCCTATTTGTTGAATCATTATTTAAATATTTATTCGATAAGATACAACAAGAGAGTGAAAGGGATCTCCTCGGAACTGCTCGCTTTTATGATAACTTACGATTATCCCGGTAATTATAGAGAATTGGAGTCCTTGGTCCAGCAAGCCGTGCTTTCAACTTCTTCTGAGGCGATCGGGGTTAAAGATCTGCCGGTGGATTTTAAAGAGGTAGCGGAGGTTTCCATCAAGAAAATCTTAAGACGTCGAGATCTTAGGCTGCAAGAGGCCAGAAAAGCGTTCGAAAAAAACCTCTACCGCTTTTTACTTTCCAAAGCGGAAAAGGATGTGGCTTCGGTTGCCAGGTTTCTGGATGTTCCGAGAACAACCTTGGCGGAACGCCTTGAAATCTTAGGAGAGAACTTTTCGGATTAAAGCCTCAGCTTTTTGTCTTTCTCTGGCTTCGGCAATAATGCGGATGACGGGTTCGGTATTTGAAGCTCGAACGTGAATCCAAGCGTCGGAGAGAATGACTTTCACTCCTTCGGTTAAGATTAAGTCCTCCCCCTTAAAAAGGTTCTTAGTCTTATCAATAAAATCATTAGCTTCGTCCAGATTTTTACATTCGATTTTGGTTTTTAATATTTCATAGTGGGGCATTTCCGAGACCAAGGTCGAGAGCTTTTCTTTCGAAGCGGCGAGATAATTTAAAATCAGAGCGATCGCAGTCAGGCTGTCGCGATTAAAACCGATCTGCGGATAGATCACCCCGCCATTACCTTCACCGCCGATCAAACCTCTTAGATTTTTCAATTCTTCGGCCACATGAACTTCACCGATCTTGGTGCGGATTACCCTGGCCCCGTATTGGCGAGCAATATCGTCAATCACCTGACTGGTGGAAAGGTTCGTAACCACGATCTTGCTTTTTGAGCTTAAACCCAAGTTTTTTTTGAGAATAAATTTAATTGCCAGCGCCAGAGTCAACTCTTCGCCGATGGCCCTTCCTTCTTCGGAAACCACCGACAGCCGATCGGCATCGGAATCCACCGCAAAACCGAGATCCGCTCTTTTGGTTTTAACCGTTTGCACTAATTCGCTTAAATTCTCAGGAATTGGTTCAGGATCATGAGGAAAGGGAAGCCGGGGATTACAGTTAATGGGTATGACCTTGCAGCCCAGCTTTTCCAAAAGTTTTACCAATGCAACTGAACCCGCGCCATTGCAGCCGTCGATTGCTACCCGGAGCTTATTTCTCCGGATGGCGGAAGCATTAACGACCTTCATCACTTTTCGGATATGCGTGTCGATCCCGGTAAGATCAATTTTAACGCCCTGGGAAGCAGAGTGCTTGAACGGTTTGCTTTCATAAATTTTCAAAAAATGTTTGGCCTGGGCTTCATTAAGAAAAATTCCATCTTCGCGCATGAATTTTAAACCGTTCCAGGGGAGAGGATTATGCGAAGCGGTGATTACCATGCCGCCCGAGGCTTTGGTTTCGCGGATCATGATCCCGACCGTGGGAGTGGGGCAGATCCCCAGATCAATGACGCTGCAGCCGGTCGAAAGCAATCCGGAGAAAACAATTCCTTTGATAAATTCGGAAGAGGGGCGGGAGTCAGTCCCAATGGCCACCGTGCCTGAATTAAGATAAGTGCCGAAAGCCTTGGCAAAATCAAGGCAAATTTCCGGAGTCAAAGCATCGGGGACGGTCCCGCGCACTCCCGAAATGGATATTTTAAGCGTCATAGATTCGCATTATAGGATTATGTTTGCAGTTTTTCAAGTTTTATATTATTATTACTTTGCCATGAGCATTGTGTTTGGTGCGATTCTTCCGCATCCGCCGATATTAGTTCCAGCGATTGGAGGGGGCAACTTAAAGGCGGCGGAAAAAAGCAAAAAAGCCCTGGAAGATTTTTCTCGCCGCGTTAAAGGGAAAGATTTTGATACCATCGTGGTGGTGACACCGCACGGAAATGTGGGGCAGTCCTCGGTTCCGGTTTATACCGGACACGTTTTTGAGGGAGACTTTTCCCAATTTGGAATGCCCCGTCCGGCTTTTACTTTCAAGGGGGATCCCGAGCTGGGATTGGGAATTGTAAAAGATACGCATCTGGCAACCGCCTGTCCGGAAACTCTTTTGGATCACGGGGTTCTCGTTCCGCTATACTATCCGCAGGCGGCCGGGGTAAAGAAACCGATTTTGCCGATCGCAATTGCTTTTATGCCGCTTTCCAAGCTTTTTGAATTTGGCAAATCTCTGGCCAAAACTTCCGAGCGCTTGGGGCGAAAGATTTTGTTGATCGCTTCGGCTGACATGTCGCATCGTTTGACTCCTGATGCGCCGTCGGGATATTCCCCGTCCGGGAAGAAATTTGATGAGAAACTGGTAGAATTGGTTAAAGCCTATGATGTGAAAGGAATTCTGGGGTTTGACGCCGATCTGGCGGAAGAAGCCGGACAGGATGCGCTCTGGTCGATCGCCATCTTGCTGGGTGCTTTGGACGGTAAAAAGGTGAAGCCAGAAGTTTTATCCTATGAAGGTCCGTTTGGCGTCGGCTATATGATTGCGACTTTTGAGGTCGCGGCATGAGCGAACATCCGCTGGTCGAGCTGGCGCGAAGAACGATCGAGACTTTTGTTAAAGTGCATAAGATTATCGATCCTCCGAAAGATTTGACGCCGGAGATGAAGGAAAGGGCCGGGGTTTTTGTGTCTTTGCATAAGGGTGGGCAGCTCCGCGGCTGTATCGGATCCTTTGCGCCGACGACCGAAAACGTGGCCAAAGAAGTTATTCATAACGCGATCGAATCTGCCACCCGGGATCCGCGTTTCCAGCCGGTGACCGAAGCAGAACTTTCTGATCTTGAGATCTCGGTGGATGTTTTGACCGAACCGGAGCCGGTGGCATCCAAGAAAGAGCTGGATCCCAAATGTTATGGCTGTATTGTTAAAGCGGGTTGGAGAAAGGGCTTGCTTCTTCCCGATCTTCCCGGCGTAAACACGGCCGATGAGCAAATTGCGATCTGCCGCCGAAAAGCTGGAATTAGCGAGAGCGAACCGGTAGAATTGTTTCGATTCAAGGTGAGGAGGTATCATTGATGATAAAAGTTGGAATTATAGGTGCGGGCGGATATGCGGGGCAAACGTTGATCTCGATTCTTCTTCGACATCCGGAAGCAGAGATCGTCTGGTTGATGTCGGAAGAAGCGCATAAAGGGAAAAAAATCGACGATCTTTATCCTCATTTAACCGGAGAAGTCAATCTTGCTTGTCAAACTTTGGATGACCTAGACAAAAATTTAAATGCCATCGATCTGGTGTTTCTGGCACTGCCTCATGGCATTGCCATCAATTATGTTCCAAAGATTATCGAGGCCGGGAAAAAGGTGGTTGATCTTGGGGCGGATTATCGTTTTTCGGATAATGCTGTATTCAAGAAATGGTATGGGATTGAACACTCAACCGAAAAATATTTAGGACAGGCGGTTTTCGGTTTGCCAGAGCTTTACCGGACGGAGATAAAGAAGACAAAGTTAGTGGCCAACCCAGGCTGTTATCCGACCGCTTCGATCTTAGGATTGGCACCGCTGGTGAAAAATAAATTGGTCGATTTAGACTCTATCATCGTTGATGCCAAATCTGGCATTACCGGCGCCGGGCGGGGAGTTTCCCTGAAGACTAATTACTGTGAGCGCAACGAAGGGATCGAGGCCTACGCCGTCACTAGTCATCGCCACATGGGTGAGATAGAATATCAGATCAGCAGAATATCAGGGAATCAGGTAAAGGTAACCTTTGTTCCACATCTGACGCCGATGAACCGCGGCATTTTAGCTACGATTTATGCAAAGTTAAAAATGTCGGCGGACAGCGGGCGGTTGACAGCGGTCTATAAAGATTTTTATAAGGATGAACCTTTTGTCCGAGTTTTCGAAGATAAGATGCCGAACACAAAATTTGTTTCCGGGACGAATTACTGTGATATAGCGGTGCAGTATAATGAAGCCACCGGTAAAGTGATAGTTCTTTCTGCCATTGATAATCTGGTGAAAGGAGCCGCCGGACAGGCCGTGCAAAACATGAACCTTATCTGCGGCTTTGATGAGACCGCCGGTTTAAAGGAGATCGCGCTTTATCCATGACCGTAACTTCGCCTAAAGGCTTTAAAGCGGCCGGTATCGCCTGCGGCATAAAAAAATCCGGCAAAACTGATCTCTCCTTGATTTTTTCTGAGGTACCGGCGGTCGCGGCCGGAGTTTTCACCACCAATCAGGTAAAAGGGAATCCGGTGTTAGTTTCCCAAGCGAATCTTAAAAATGGAATTGCTCAGGCGATTATATCAAACGCCGGGAATGCTAATACCTGGACCGGTAAAAAGGGTTTGAAGGACGCCTGGGAAATGGCCCGTCTCGCCGCAGAAGCTTTGGGTATTCCAAAAAATCGTGTACTAGTTACATCTACCGGTGTTATCGCAAAACCTCTACCGATGGAAAAGATAAAAAAAGGCATTAAGGAAATCGTTAAGCATCTATCTTCGAGGGGGGGCCACGCCGCGGCGCGGGCCATCATGACCACCGATACCCGGCCCAAAGAGATCTCGATAAAGATAGGAAAAATTACGATCGGTGGAATCGCAAAAGGCTCCGGCATGATCGAACCCGGAATGGCGACGATGCATGCTTTTATTACAACGGATGCAATTATTGATAATGCTACTTTAAAGAAGATTTTGAAGGTAGCTGTTGATAAATCTTTTAATATGATCTCGGTTGATAACTGCATGTCGACGAGCGATTGCGTTTTTGCTTTGGCCAATGGGCTTTCCGGGTCTCGTGTCACGGGTCGCATGTCTCGAGTCTTTCAGAGGGCTTTTGAGGCGGTTTGCGTTTATCTGGCAAAAGAGATCGCCCGGGATGGCGAAGGTGCGACCAAATTATTGGAGGTCAGGGTAAAAGGTGCGAGGGACGAGGGAGATGCCCGAGAAGTGGCTAAGGCATTGGTTGGCAACTTTTTGCTTAAAGCTGCGGTTTACGGCAAGGATCGCAATGTCGGCCGGATCCTGCAAGCGGTCGGATCGAATTCGGCAAAAGTGAATTGGAAAAAATTTAAATTCAATTGGAAAATGGGAGAGAAAGAAGATATTATTTCGGTTGATCTAGCGGCGGGGAAAAGCACGGCCGTTGCCTGGGGCTGCGACCTGACCGAAGGGTACGTTAAGATCAACGCGAAGTATCACACTTAGATGTTTAAACATTTGATTGAAAGAGCCAACGTCGTTTTAGAGGCGCTGCCATACCTCCTAAAATTTCATCAGAAGGTGATCGTGATCAAGTATGGCGGAGCGGCGATGCAGGACGAAGAGCTGAAGCAGAGCGTCATGCAGGACGTCATATTGCTCAAAATGACCGGGATGAACCCGATCCTGGTCCACGGCGGGGGCCCCGAGATAAATAAAAATCTCCGCCGAAAGGGGATCGAACCAAAGTTCGTCGGTGGTTATCGGGTGACCGATAGGGAAACCATGAAAATCGTCCAGAAAGTACTGGGCGAGAAAATTAATCAGCAGATCGTTTCCTTAATTAAAAAAGCCGGCGGCAAGGCAAAAGGTTTTTATGGGAAAAAGGGAAGGGTTATCAAAGCCTTTAAATATTGGAAAAGAGACGAGCAAGGGAACAAGATCGATCTGGGTTTTACGGGGCAGGTTGGCGGCATCCGCTATCGTTATTTAAATAAATGGATGAAGCTCGGTTATATTCCGGTTTTGACTTCGATCGGTGTGGGAAAGCGTGGAGAAGTCTACAACATTAATGCCGACAAAGCGGCGGCCGCCATTGCCGCTTATTTGAAAGCCGAGAAGCTGATCCTTTTAACGGATGTGCTGGGGGTTTTGGATAATAAAGGGAAGCTGGTCTCCGAAGTAAATTCTTATCGCATTGGGAAAATGATCAAAACCGGCGCCATTTCCGGCGGCATGATTCCCAAAGTCAAATCCGGTTTGTATGCGCTGAAAAAAGGTGTAAAAACGGTCCACATTCTTGACGGAAGAATTCCCCATGCCATCCTGCTCGAGCTCTTCACCGACCATGGTATCGGGACCATGGTGGTTAAATAGAAGCGATTGCCTGCTCCAGCCGCACTTCGACTTTTTCTTTCCCCAGAATCTCTACCACATCATACATGGGCGGGGTTTCGATCCTTCCGGTCAAGGCGAGACGGCAGGGATGGATTATAACCCCAAGCTTAACGTTCATTTCTTTAGCCAGGTTTTTAAAAATTGGCTCGATGTTTTCTTTTGTAAACGGTTCTACTTTTCCCAGTCTTTCTTTAAGAGCGGCGAGGATGGTTTTTGAATTCTCTGGCTTGAAGTATTTTTCAACCCCCTTGGGATCGTATTCAAAATCATCTTTGAAGAAATAGGTGGAAAGGGGAATAATATCCGGGATTAAGACCAATCGATCATGGAAAACTTTTACGATTTTTGAAATATATTGATAATCATGGGTTCCATAAGCTTCGATCAGCAGCGGCTCACACAAATCAACCAGCCTTTCCGGCAGGATTTTTCGAATATATTGGCCGTTGAGCCAGTTTAATTTTTCCACATCAAAGATGGCGGGGTTTTTATTGACTCCTTCAAGCGAAAACTTTTCGATCAGCTCCCCCCTCGAAAAAATTTCCTGATCGCCACAGCCCCAGCTTAATTTAGCAATATAGTTAAGCATGGCTTCGGGAAGGTAGCCAATGTCCCGATAAGCAATGGCTGAAGTCGCTCCGTGCCGCTTCGACATCCGTGCTTTATCTTTTCCCAGAATCATGGGGATATGGGCGAATTTAGGCAGCTCCCAGCCAAAAGCCTGATAAAGTAAAATCTGTCGCGGGGTATTGGAAAGATGGTCGTCACCGCGGATGACATGAGTTATTTCCATCAGGTGATCATCTACTACACAAGCAAAGTTATAGGTGGGGAAGCCATCCGACTTTAAAATCACGAAATCGTCCAAAAGTTCATTTTTGAATACAACTTTACCGCGGACAATATCTTCCACTGTTGTATCTCCCACGGGCGGAAGCAGGAAACGAATCACCTTTGGCATACCGCTTTCAGCTTTTCTTTTTATTTCTTCCTCTGATAATTTTCGGCACGTGCCGTTATAGCGAGGAGCTTCATGGCGGGCTTCGGCTTCCGCTCGCCTTTGTGCCAGTTCCTCTGGAGTGCAAAAACAATAATAGGCTTTTCCTTCCTTAAGCAGTTGATGGGCGTACTTTTGATGGATTTCCACTCTTTCTGTCTGATAATAAGGACCGTGTTGGCCTCCCACATTTGGCCCTTCATCCCAATCCAGGCCTAACCACTCTAATCCGTTAAAAATAGCTTTATTGGCTTCGAGGGTGGAGCGTTCACGATCAGTATCCTCGATGCGAAGGATAAATTTACCTTCCTGACTGCGGGCAAAAAGCCAGTTAAACAAAGCGGTGCGTGCGCCGCCAATATGCAGCGCCCCGGTAGGAGAGGGTGCAAAACGAACGCGAACCATATATAATGTAGTATAACATGAGGAGATGGTTAGTAGTTAGTGGGTTGGTTCTGTTAGCAGGGCACGCAGCCTTTGCCGAGGACATCGGAGATCTTATGATTAAGCGGGGGATGGGGGTGCGGGCGGCGGGTATGGGTGGGGCCTACACTGCCATAGCCAAGGATGCCAGCGCCATTTATTATAATCCGGCGGGGTTGGCTGAAAATGGATTCGGTTACACTTACGGCAGTTTGGATTCGCAACAGATTAATAATCAATTTAATTTTAGCCTGCTTAAGCTGGGATTTCTTGGCTATTCAGAGGGAAGCGTTAAAAATCCCAACGGAGATGAAATTACTTTATCTGCTTTTGGATTCGGCAATCGCTATGGTTGGCTTAATTGGGGTACCAACTATAAGAGTTTAGACTGGACGATTGCGGGCGTCAAAGATAGTGGTTGGACGGCTGACATCGGATTTTTGATGCGCATAACACCTCAACTTAAGCTGGGAATGGTGGCGCAGGATGTTTTGACCACAAAATCACGAATGGTCCCGTCCTCCGGTCGATTTGGATTAAGCTATAAAGCATGGGGCGGACAGATAATTTTAGCGGCCGACGCTGAAATATATAAATCGGGACTGACCTGGGGCCATGCCGGGATTGAATCAAATGTTGTAAAAGGATTAGCGCTGCGCACCGGGATTGATCGCGGCGATCCCACCGCTGGCGTTTCCCTTGATTTTGCAGCCTTTTCTTTGGATTACGCGGTTCTTTTTCCGAAAGACGGGAAAAACCTCCAGCGCTTCGAAGCCGGCTTCGAAATCTTACCCGAAAAAGAAAGGCCTTTTTCTCTGATCAAGCCCAAAGAATTTGCCCTGATTGATATTAGTGGAGCGATCAAGGGCGGCTTGACTGAATATAGTTTCTTCGGAGGATTCCGCCCAGGATTAGATTCCATTTTGGAAACCATCCGGGCGGCTGAGAAGGATAATTCTATCGATGGTATTCTGTTTAGGATTGGAGGCTTTGAGGGCGGTCTGGGAGGGATGGCGGTGGTCCAGGAGATGCGTGCTGAACTTTTGCGCGCCAAAGATAAAGGGAAAAAGATCGTGGTTTACGTTGAGGGCTCGGCGCTGGGAGATGAGTATTATTTAGCTTCGGTGGCGGACAAAATTGTTGCCGCTCCCGGTTCTGTCATTGGTGGCTTCGGCAAGAGCATAGAAATTTATCGTTTTGCAGGTTTATTTAATAAACTGGGAATCGAGTGGCAGATTCTTTCGAGAGGCAAATATAAGACCGTTTTTGATTGGCTTTCACCGAAAATGAGCAAAGAACAGAAAGAAATGCTGGAAGGCCTGGTAGCGGATCTCTATCGACAAATGCTCACCGATATTTCCGAAAGCCGCAAAATAAAGATTGAAAAAATCAAAGAGATCGGTGACGGCATGATTTTCCCGGCCCGCCTGGCGGAGAAGATGGGATTAATTGATAAAGTTGGGTATTTAAGTGACGCATGCGCCTTGGCAGCTGAAATTGCCGGACATAAGGAAGAAGCAAAACTGGTCATGCCCAGCCTGATTGAGCCGGAAGAAGTTTTCTTTACCCAGGTCTTTGGAGTTGCCGTGATCGAGATCAACGGAGAGATTGTCACCGGGCCCAGCTTGCAAAACATCATCTTCGGCGGGAATTACGTCGGTTCGGATAAAATCGCCGGCGATATCCGCAAAGCCAGCGATGACCTTTTTGTGAAAGCGATCATCTTGAGGATCGATAGCCCGGGCGGATCGGCAATTGCGGCGGGGGAAATTTATCGGGCGCTCCAGTATGCACGACAAAAAAACAAAACCATTATTGCTTCCTTTGGCGGCATCGCTGCCTCCGGCGGCTACTACGTGGCAATGGGAGCCGACAAGATCGTGGCCGATCCTTCGACCATCACCGGGAGCATCGGGGTGCTGGGATATTTCCCGGTCTTTCAGGAGCTGATGAAAAAAACGGGGGTCACGGTGGAAGTGGTTAAAGAGGGCAGCCACGCCGATATGCTGGCGGGGATAAGGAGATTGACTTCGGTCGAAGTGATGGCAGTGGAAAGGGTGATGGATGAATCTTATAAAGAGTTCATCGATGTGGTGGTGGCGGGAAGGAAACTTTCTACTGTAGAAGTAGAAGCTGCAGCTCAGGGGAAAGTTTATACCGGGTCGCAGGCCTTGGACTTAAAGCTGGTAGACAAACTGGGCGGTTTTTACGATGCGATTGATCTGGCCAAAGCAGAAGCAAAAATTATGGGGGAACCGAGATTGATCTATTATCGTCAGGCGGCTCTATTTTTGCAAATAGGGCAGGGAGTTACTTCGGCTTTGGGGCTGTCTCCCTTGATCCAGAACCAGCGTAGCTCTGATTTGAACCTGCTATATAAATGATTTTTTCCGGATAAATCATCCCTAATTTTCCTTTGGCGGTTTTTTCTATATAAGATAAATTTTCTTCTCTGGAAACCAGGCTGCCCAAGGATCGATTTTGGCTGAGTAATTCATTAAGTTTCAACTTTAAATCGGTGATTTGGTATTTTAAACTTATATTCTGGGCGTAGAAAAAAAGATGGATGGCGGACAAAATTAAAAAAACGGTCAAAATAAATAATGCTCTTCGAAAATTCATATTTTTTCCGCGGCGCGAAGTTTGGCGCTTCCGGCCCTGGGATTTTTATCGGTTTCCTGTGCGGTGGGCCGGATCGGTTTTTTGGTCAGCGATTTAAGTATACCATCTTTTACAAAATCCCGAAAAGTATGTTTGACGATCCGGTCTTCCAGGGAATGATAGGAAATGACCACCATTCTTCCTCCGGGGCGAAGCAGGGCAATTGATTCTTTTAGAGCAATTCTTAGGTTTTCCATCTCAGAATTAACCGCGATGCGCAGCGCCTGGAAGATCCGCGTCACCGATTCCCTTTTTCGCCAGGTCGGAATCGCTTTTTCGATGAGTTCTTTCAATTTGAAAGTTGAATCGATCTTGCGAGATTTGATAACGGCCTGGGCAATTCTTCTTGCGAAGCGTTCTTCACCGTATTCCCAAAAGATTCTTTCCAGCTCTTTGACGGGATAATTGTTAACAATTTCACCAGCCGTAAGTTTTTGACTTTGGTCCATTCGCATATCCAGCGGGCCGTCCTTTTGCAGGCTAAACCCCCGGGAAGCCTCGTTAATTTGATAGGAAGAAACGCCGAGATCGAACAAAATTCCGTCCACTTTGCTTTTTACATACTTTTTGATATTAGAAAAGTTATCGTGGATATAAATTATATTATGGTATTTTGAAAGCTTTTGCTTTGCAAATTCAATGGCATCTAAATCCCGATCCATGCCGATAATTTTGAGTTTTGTCCCGATGGAATCGGGATGAATTTTGAATTTCTCGGTGTGTCCCCCTCCACCCAAGGTGCAGTCGATGAAAACTTTGCCGGACGCCGGATTTAGATATTCTAAAACTTCATTTGATAAGACGGGCGTGTGTTGATAAGGTATGGCCAGCATGTTAATATTATACACCATGGACTTTCGACAGGCTCAGTCTAAAATCCTCGATGATATTATCTTCAACAAACGTCAGGAAGTTACCGCGCTAAAGGTCAGATTAAATGTTCAAAAAGTAAATAAGTTAATTAAGGAACTGCCGCGTCCGCGTAATTTCCTTAAAGCCTTTCATAAAAACCGGATTTCCTTGATCGCCGAAATAAAAAAAGCTTCTCCCTCAGCCGGAGTTATAGTTGAAAAGTTTAATCCCACCTACCTGGCTAAAGTTTACGAAGAAAGCGGCGCGTCGGCTCTCTCGGTATTGACGGATGAAAAGTATTTCCAGGGCAAAATTGAATATTTAAAACAGGCAAAAGATGCGACCACCATTCCGGTCCTGCGCAAAGACTTTATCATTGACGAATCGCAGATCTATGAAGCTCGAGTCGGCGGAGCGGATGCGGTTCTTTTGATCGTAAGGATTTTATCTGACGAGCAGCTGGAGTCGTTTATGGGTCTGGCCGGATCTTTGAAGATGAAATGTCTGGTCGAAGTACATGATGAAGCGGAGCTGGAAAGGGCATTGAAAACCGAGGCCGAGATCATCGGCGTCAATAATCGCGACCTGGATTCTTTCGAAGTTGATTTTCAAACCACCATAAGGTTGATGGACAAATATCCGGAACTCAAGGAAAAGACGGTGGTTTCAGAGAGCGGGATTCATTCTTCCGAGCAGGTGAAAGCATTAAAAGAAAAAGGTGTTTCCGCGGTTTTGGTCGGGGAAAGCCTGTTAAAAAGTACCGATATCGGGGAAAAAATAAGGGAGTTGATGGCATGAAAAGGTTATGTGTCTTAGTCTCTATGTTTTTATGTTTGGGGATGACTAAAACAGTGCTCGCAATGGGCGAAGTTCCCACGACAACCGAAGTGGTTACTCCTTCGATCGAATATTCCCGCGAATTTGGTATGCCGGGCTCGGGGGAGCGGCAGTTCTATTATCCTCAGGATGTGAAGGTCGCTTTGCTGGGCGATCTTGAGACTGGCATCGGGAATATTTTTATTGCTGACACCGGGAATAACCGGGTTCAGCGGCTCGACCAGGACGGCGGTTTTGTTTACCAATTTGGAGGCTTCGGCGCCAATCCTGGGAAGTTTAACACACCGGTAGGAATCGCCGTAGATTTCAATTACCGCCTCTATGTTTCCGAAAAAGACAATAATCGTATTCAACTTTTTGATATCCGCGGCAATTACTTGAATCAGGTGGCGACAGGGGAAATTGGGTTCCGCCCCCTGCAGGAACCGGCCGGGATAGACGTCGATTCGCTTGGCTATCTTTATGTAGCCGACTCAAGGAATGACCGGGTGTTAAAGTTTGATGGATCCGGCCAGCTTTTGGGTGAGATCGGGGGTTTTGGGATAGGGGCAGGTTTTTTTGATCAGCCCACCGATGTGGCGGTGGATAGCGACCGCTATATTTATGTGGCTGATACAGGGAACAGTCGAATACAGAAGTTTGATATCGATGGCAAACCGGTTCTTTCATTCGGGGCGATGGGAAGTGACGCGGGTCAATTGTTCATGCCGCGGGGAATCGCGGTCGATGATAAATTGGTTTATGTTTCGGACAGCGGTAATCATCGGATCTGTGTTTTTAGTAAAAAGGGAAAATTTATTTTGGCTTTTGGGGGCAAAGGTTTTGGCAAAGGGGAGTTCAATGACCCGAGGGGCCTCAGTTTAGGCAGGAAGGGGCTGCTTTATGTTGCGGACAGTGGGAACCATCGGATCCAGGAATTGAAAGTTAAATATTAGGAGGGTAGCATCGATGGCAGACTGCATCTTTTGCAAAGTCGCAGCCAAAGAGATACCGAGCAGCGTGGTTTATGAAGACGATCGAATTTTGGCCTTTGATGATATTGCGCCGCAGGCACCCATTCATGTTTTAGTTATTCCAAAGGAACATTCCATTTCGATCACAGATTTAAATAACTATTCGATCATCGGTCATGTTCATAAAGTGATCAAAGAGATTGCTTCTCAAAAGGGCCTGGATAAAACCGGCTTTAGAGTGGTGCTTAATCACGGCAGGGCGGCCGGACAGGCAGTGCCTCACCTTCATTTTCACCTGTTGGGCGGCCGCGATTTCTCCTGGCCGCCGGGATGAACCAGCTGCGCTGCCTGCTATCTGATCAAATCATCAACAGTTTTGCCCATTGCTTTAGCAATTTTTATGACGGTCGAGAGCTTAACATCCTTTTTATGCTCAAAAATAATGTTTCCCAGGGTGGAGTAGGGGATGCCGGCTTTTTTCGCTAATCCATAGAGTGATTTATCCCAGCATTTGCGGATATTTTTAGACAACTTTTTAATCAGCGTCATCAAGCGAAGTATATCAAGGGACAAAATGTTGACAATATAACGCTTTGGCGTTACAATCGGACATGGTTGATGTTATCTGGATTATGATATACTGCAAGTAAGCGGAGGCGGTAAAGATGGATAAACCCGCGGTGCTGGTCGTTGATGACGATGCCGGTGTTGCCGATGACATCGCCGGTATTCTGGAGCGGACCGGGAGATATCATGTGCTTAAGGCCTATTCCGGCCAGGAAGCTGTCAGGATCATCGAAGAAAAGAATAAAGGAATATTAAAGCCCGACCGGGTGAAGCTGATCCTGCTTGATATCAGAATGCCTGATCTCGACGGCATCGCAACTCTGCAGAAAATTCATCAGATTGATGAAAGCGTGCGGGCAATCATGGTCACCGCCTATGACCTGGATGAATACTGGATCGATTCCGTTTTTATATATGGGGCCATCGCTTATATACTCAAGCCCCACCGAGCGGACGATTTACTCCATAAAATTGAAGAACATTTCAAAGGCAGGGCAAAGGTCTTAAGGACCCAAACTATGCATGAATATATCTTGGGCCGAAATAAGAGGAGTTCTACGAAAGAGCCGGCAGAATAATTGTAAACTTTGTGCCTTTTCCGGGTGTGCTTTCGGCGGTGATCGTCCCACGATGTTTATTAACGATGATATCGTGGCAAATTGACAGACCAAATCCCATCCTGTCCTTTATTTTTCCGAACTTTGTGGTATAGAACGGCTCGAATATTTTCGGCAGGTCCTCTTTAGATATCCCGACCCCCGTATCTTCGATTTCAACTTTTACCAGCACGTCTTCTCTCTGCAATCGCACGTGAAGTTCTCCGCCCTTTTCCGACATCGCGTCGTAAGCATTGTTGAACAAATTGATGAACACGCGCTCCAGTTCGTTTTTGTCCCCCATTATCGGCGGCACTGGATTGTACTCTTTAATGATTTTTATTTCCTTCCTGAAAGGCATGAACCTGAGCGCGCTTGCGATCGGCTCCTTAACGTCAATTTTTTGCGGTTGATGATGCGGCGGCTGACTTAAAGTGTGCATGGTGCCGATGACCTTCTCTATCTGTTCGCATCTTTCGGATATTAGAGAGGCGGATTCGCGGACAAATCCGGTGTCTTCGGCGGTATCAGTTATTTCTCTTGCCCGGGAAGAGATGATGGTCAATGGATTCCTGATCTCATGCGACACCTCGGCTATTATTCTTCCGAGGGAAGAGAGGCGCTGGGAGCGTTCCAGCTGCACTTCCGCCTCATGCAGCTTCTGCTGATTGGCTTCGAAATCCTGCTTGATTTTTTCGTAAGGGCGAATGCGGTCAAGAACAGCAAGAATTTGCGCCTGTAATGTTCTAAATAACCTTAAATCTTTTTCGTCGTAAGGGTCCTCAGAAATCTTTTCTCCCAGCCGGAGCGCGCCTTCCAGCCCTTCGGATGATTTGAAGGGAATCTCAACGATCTTTTCCGCCCGATTAACTCCGCCGATCGGAGGATATCCCTTGCCGATCAGAATATCAATCTTTTTGATTTTGATAGTGTTTTTAAGCTTTTCAGCAATGATCTTAAAGACTTCTTCCCTTTCCAGAATCGGCACTAATTTCTCGGCAATGTTTATCAATACTTTAGTTGGATCATACCAGCCCGTTATCCATTTTTCTTCAAGGGGTGTCTGGATAAAAGCCCGCAGGCGGTGGGTAGCCCAGGACCAGAAGAGGGCCAACGCAGCATTAGCGGACATTGCCATTGGAACAGGCATTTTAAAAGCGTTTAAGGCTACAAACGAAGCAATAAGCAGAATTCCAACAATGCCATAGGCGGCTGTGCGGGTAATGGCAACGCGGATGTCCATGAGTTCGTGTTTGGTGATGGCGTAGGCGGTAAAGGCATAAAATAAAAGGGTTGAAAAGGGGCCCAAAATACTAAATTGAGAAATCCCTAATTGAACCAAAATTAAATTTGTAATTAAACCAAAGATTACGGCAATAATTGCCCCCAGAAAAATATACTTGATTTGGTTTCTATGCGAAGAATTGGCCGCTTTATAACTCTTAAATAAATTATAAAATGCAAAACTAAAATAAATAATAAAGTATAAGAAAAGAAAAAGATATAAGATCCCAGGAATAACTTCGGATCCCCAAGTATGAATTCTCACAGATTTTACATTTAAAGCCGTTGGCGATAAAAAAGTAAAAACCGCGGCCGGCAAATAGATTAACGGCATATACCATTTATTAACCTTGGCATCATTTGTAAAATTTAGACAAAAATAAAGAAATAAAGCGGGAATGAATCCGGGGCCAATTATTGCCATCCGCGCCCAGAAAAGAGCCACTGAGATATCTTGAGCGGTGTCAGTTATAAGCAAGCAAAACACCCATACTGTGAGAGACAAAATTAAGCTGGCTAACGATCTATTCTTTTTACTTCTAAAATCTTTGCTTAATATAAAAAGGCCCAAAGTAAACGCAGATATTAAAATAGGGGAGTAAATAAAGTAATTTTGATGCATATTGATATTTTATCATATTTATTCTGGTTTTTTGTTATTTTGGCCGTAGATTTCATAGTAAGTTTGTGAATCTAATTTATTCCCAACAACAGGGATGTTTAATTTTCCTGCAAGGGCTTGAATTAAACTGGGTAAAAATTGATTTTTATTTTCTGAAAAATCAAATGCAACGACGGCTTCATTTTTGTTAATAAAATGTACCATAGATGTCAGCAATTCTTTAATCCCTTTTGACCCGCGAATTTCCGGCAATACACTTAGGGCCGTTACATAATATATTCTTCTTTCTTGAGCAAATCGAGGATATCTGGATTTAAAGAACTCAGGATTCATATAAACAATCCTCGCTTTATCTAAATTATGAGTTGCTAAGCTAAAGCCTCCAATATAATTATCCTTGGTCAGAATAAATTTTACATATTCGGGATCTACGAGAGCTTTTTTAAATGATCGTTCATCGTATGACCTTTGATCTTGAGCAGCTACCTCTTTACGTTGGTTAAAAGTGTAGTGATAAACTTGCCAAAGATCGTCTCGCATTTTAGGCTCAATCAATTCTTCATGAATTTTCACGTCAAAATCTTGCGCAGTTTGAAAAATTCCCAAATACTCTTCAAATTTGCTCCTTAATGAATATCTTGCTGGTTGGTGTTTTAAATTATCGCTGAGGCTAACCATCCAATCATCTATTTGTTTACGATTGAAGCGCCAATGCCTCCCAACTTTAACTGCTGGGATATTATTTTTCCTTAAAAGCAAATATATTTTTTCTTTGCTAAAACATAAATATTCGGAAACTTCTTCTAAGGTTAACCAAACATTATTTTCCATAGCTATAATTTTATTATACCACTTATTACTATTTATTACAATCTATTAACTTTACTTGTCAGCTATAAACACACTAATCAAGCTGACAAGTTCTCCCTTTACTGATATTTTATCCCCACTATAACAAAGAAATTTCAGTCTAAATCACAAAGATTGGAGCTACAAAATAAGGCAAGAAGGGGGTCTAAATCAAAAGTCAAAAAGTTCTTTTAATGAAACATCCAGTCCTCTGGCAATCTTTTCAAGAGTGTTCAGTTTTGGCTCGATCATTCCGCGTTCAATTTCACTGAGGTTTCCTTTGGACAAATCGTTCTCGTAAGCGAGCTTTTCAATGGTCAAACCTTTGGCAATTCGCAGTTGTTTAATTCTCCTTGCCACTTTTCTAATGATTGACATGTCTTATTCTCCCTGCGCCAGTGGATATTACACTATTTCTTTGACCTTCCCCCCAAAAACTGTACCAGCTACAATTAGAGTGTAAGCTCAAAAAGGGGGTACAAAATGAAGGGGAAAAGGTACACGGAAGAGCAAATCATTGGGGTGCTGAAAGAAGCCGAAGCCGGAATGCCGGTAGCTGATCTTTGCCGCAAGTACGGAATACATCAAACGACCTTGTACAACTGGAAAGCCAAGTATGGGGGGTTGACGGTCAGTGAGGCAAAGCGCTTGCGATCCTTGGAGGATGAAAATCGGCGACTGAAGAACATAGTGGCTGATTTGACCCTGGATAACCAGGCGCTAAAGGCAGTTGTCTCAAAAAACTTCTAAAGCCCAAGGCTAAAAGGGAGGCCACGGACTTCATTGTGGCCGGCTTTGGGTTGAGCATCAGGCGAACTTGTCGACTGATTGGCTTTCCCCGTTCGAGTTATGGTTATGTGGCAAGGCAGGAAGGATCCGACGAGCAGCTGGTCCGAACCCGGCTCAAGGAGCTGGCGCAGAAGCGGCCACGGTTCGGTTGTCCAAGACTGCATGTCATGTTGCGGCGGGAAGGGATAGCGATCAACCATAAGCGGACGGAGCGGATATATGGAGAAGAGAAGCTCTCTTTGCGACGGAAAACGAGGCGGAAACGGGTTGCGGCCTTAAGGTTGGAATTGCCAAGGCCGATCAGGCCTAACCAGATTTGGGGAATGGATTTTGTGGCAGACGCGGCGTTGAATAATCGCCGAATTAAGGCTATGCCGATAGTCGATGTGTATACAAAAAAGTGCCACAGAATTGAAGTTGATACGTCAATCAATGGCGTGAGAGTTTGCCGGGTGCTGGATGAGGTTGGTGAGCGGGAAGGACTGCCAGAGGTAATTATGATCGATAATGGGCCGGAGTTTGCCGGAAGGGCTTTGGATGAATGGGCATATCGCAGGGGGATCAAGCTGCAGTTTATCCGGCCGGGCAAGCCTGTTGAAAATGCCTACATCGAGAGCTTCAATGGACGGCTTCGGGACGAATGCCTGAACGAACATTGGTTCATCAATCTGGGACACGCCAGGAAGCTTATTGAAGATTGGCGGCTGGATTACAATCAGGTCAGGCCCCATAGTTCGCTGGGCTATCTGACGCCAGAGGAATTTACCGAAAAGGAGGTGGCCAAAGAGATGGCTTGCAGCGGGAATTACTCTAATTCATAATGGTACTGAAGATGGGGGAAGGTCATCTTTGCTATAATAGTTCGCTGGAGCGAACATTATGGCTACCCCAAAAGTGTTGATCATCGAAGACCATCCTGCCACCGCTCAATTCATCTCAGAGGTCATGGGAATGGAAGGAATTTGTGCCGCTATAGCTCCGGATGGACAGGTCGGCATTGAAAAAGCCAGAGAGGAAAAACCGGATATTATTCTCCTCGATGTCATGTTGCCGGGGCCGGACGGATTTGAAGTATGCAAAAGATTAAAAGAAAATCCTGAAACATGCAACATTCCCGTGGTCATTGTTTCCGTCAGGGGATCGGAAGAAGATAGGAAGAAAGCGTTTGAGGCGGGTTGTGCTGATTATATTGTCAAGCCGTTTGAAATTCAAGATTTAATTAAGGCGATAAGAAAGCACCTCATATGATATAATATTCGCACCCCAAGGAGGCGACTCAGATGGTCCTCGCGCTTCCGAAATTATTGATTCTCACCTCAGCGTTAGAGGAGACGCCCGTTGGAGATTTCTTTTATCGTTTAGCTTTTTATCGTTTTGAAAAGCGCTTTTCCCCTGCCAAAACTAACGGCTTACAACTTACGGCTAACAGCTTATCGAAGGAGGTTAACTGATGGCATTAGATTTCAAAAGTTTCAAGTTTATAATGATACAAGAAAGTTCATTAAGAACATTTACACGATTTCCAGAAAATTACTGACAATTCAGATTGAAATAAAAATGGTCAAAAAGAAAAAATAAATATTTCTTCTGCTTTTAACGTTTCTTACAAGCACAGTTGTTCCCAACAGCGAAGAAATAATTGATATTATAGGAAAAACAATAAATGATGCTTTCATATTTTAATTGCTATCACGCCAGGATTAAATTATAATTTAACAAATTATGGAAGTCAAAGAACAGAAGGTTATTATCCGTCAAGCTTTACCGGGTGAAGTGGATATATTATTGCGAATAGAAGCCGCCGCCTGGCTGGAAAAGGCCGCGACAAGAGAAATGCTTCTCTCCAGAATGGAAGTTTTCCCAGAAGGTGTGTTTTGCGCTATTAAAGAGGGTCGGATCCAGGGTTTCGCCGTTAATGAGATAATAGATCTCAATAAATTCGATCAAAATAATCTAAGCTGGGCATTATTAACCGACAATGGTTTCTTGCGCAAATCACATGATTATAGCGGCGATTCACTGTACGGTGTCAGCATAAGCGTCCCTCCCTATGTGAGCGATAAAAACGTGGCTCTAAGATTATACGAATACGGAGCGAAGCTTGCGGTCAGATTTAATCTGAAAAAGATATATGTCGGCAGCCGCATTCCCTCTTTTCATAAATATACGGATAAAATGACGGCGGAAGAATATGTTTATAAAAAAACTGCTGCCGGCAGGATTCTTGATCCCGAGCTGGCTCTTTATGTCAGTATGGGCATGAAAATTGAAAGAATAATTCCAAATTATTTCACCGACCCCGAGAGTTTAAATTACGGAGTTCTGGTATCCTGGACAAATCCTTTCTATCCTTTTACGAAACATTCGAAGCTCCTGGCTAAAGCGGTAAGCGCCCTGTTTAGATTATAATTACTTGAAATTTTGCCTGCATCCTGTTGACAATAAGATGGGAAAGTACGATGGGCATTTTCAGATATCTGCTTAATGATAAGTATTCATATACGGACCGTGTTTTCGATCCGCTGGAGGGCAGGGCAATCAATAGATGGGTTCTGATGCTGCCGGGAGCCGGCTGCTCGTGGGCAAAACAGAAAAACGGCGGCTGCCATATGTGTGGGTTTAAACATGAAACCAAAAAATACACCTTTGGATTGCGCTTCCCTTCGTTTGTCTTCTCAAGATTATTCGCCGAAGGATACGAAATGGTTAAAGATAAAAAACCTGAGCTGCTGGCAGTTTTTAATGGCGGCAGTTTTCTCAATGATAGAGAAATACCCCCGGCCTTTCAGATTGAAATTTGCAGGCGAGTCAATGGCATTGATACAATTAAAAAGCTTCTGGTTGAATCCAGGCCGGAATACATTACAGCAGAAAAAACAAAGCTTCTCACTTCACTGTTGGGTAAAAAGATGTTTATCGTTGGAATCGGCCTAGAATGCGCTTCGGAAGAAATCAGAAACAAAAGCATAAATAAAGGCTTTTCGGGCCGGGATTATGAGAGAGCGGTCAATATTCTAAAAGATCATGGAGCACAGGTTTTAACTTATGTCTTTTTGAAACCGATGTATTTAAGCGAAAGAGAAGCGATTGAAGAGGCGGTAGAATCGGCGCAATATGCGTTTTCCAGAGGATCTGATTACGTTGTATTTAATTCAGCTCTGGTGCAAAAAGGGACCAGAATGGAAGAGCTCTATCTAAAAGGGGAATTTACTCCGCCCTGGCTGTGGAGTGTGGTTGAAGTTGCCAAAAGGGCGCACAATCTTGGACCGATACGAATCGGGGATTTTAACGATGAGCCAGCGCCAGTTGCCGGGCCTAAAAACTGCGAAAAGTGCACGCCTTTATTACTCAATCTGTTTAAAAAATTTAAAGAAACACACGACATAGCTATTTTTGAGAATTTTGACTGCGATTGTAAAAAAGACTGGGAAAAAGTTGCTTAGTCGTATCGCGGGCAGCACCGCATGCGGAAAAACCGCGAGAGGTTATTCGCTCCTTTTCTCCTTTTTCCATTCTTCTTTTTTATTAATATGTTTTTCAAAAGTCTCAAGCACCATTTTACCTTCTTCCTGGAGCCCCTTAAAAAATCTGTCAACTGTTTCAATTAGTTCTTCAAATTTGAAAGGTTTCTTAATGTAATTGATCACAAATCCGGAAGTGGAACGATCCCATTTTTCTTCATCTTCATATGCCGTAAGCATCGTTATCCCGATATCGGGTCCGTAATCCTTGCGAACTTTTTCCAGAAATTGCAGCCCGTCCATTTCAGGCATTTTTATGTCCAGAATGATCACTTTAATGCGGTTTCCGCCCAGACCCAGAAGAATCTTATTTTTTGCAAGATGACTCAATGCTTCTTTCGCGGAATAGGCTGCTATGGTTTCGTATCTGTCGGTATTTTTGATTTTTCGTGCAATTTCATCGGCGATTCCCCTATCGTCATCCACTACCATAATCAAAGGTATATCCATAACATTCCCCCCCCTTTACAATAAAAATTATCCCACGCCCAAAACTTAATATCAAGTCAAATCCTTTCTGGCTTTTTCACGATAAACAAGCGCCGCAGTGAAATTTTCGTCAAAATATCGCGATATATATTAGTAAAGCCTGATAGATCTCTTGGAGAGACAAAATGAAATTAGACGATAAAATACGCAGCAGAAAGATTGCTTACCTTCTCAAAAGAGAACCATCTCTTGCTTTTGAACTTGCCTTGTTATACTACATCCTTGCTAAGCGAAGAACCGCCGAAGATAAAATCAAAGACGCCTGCCTTAAATCATTATGCTGGTTAAAGAAGGCAGAAATAAATATTCCAGAAGATATTAAACAATTAGATTCTTCCGTACAACTGGAAAGAATCGAAAAGATGCTGGTTGATAACAAGGCCAAGGCCTGCCCTTGGGCAGGCACGTTGGTGCGCGCTTACTGTTTAGCTTCGGCATAAACAGTTTTGGTCCTCCGAAGCTCCGAGCTTGTCGAGGAGCGGAGGAGGACACTAAGGCATTGACGGGCTTGTCTCGAGCGACCCCGAGTACCGAGTGAAGTCGAGGTATCGAGGGGGAGTCGAGAGAGTCCGTTTTTTATTGCCTGTCTGCTGGTTTACCCGCCGGAGGTGGGCAGGCAGGGGTGTCGAAAATTCGTCACTTTAGCTTTGCTTGAGCGTGGCAATAAAATTGCTAATATTGATGTAAGGAAATGGGTGATGAATATAAAATGTGGGAGATTGAAAAAGGGAGAAATTTCGTGCTAAAATATAGGCATTCAAACTGGAGGCGCACCGCGATGTTCCTCCGTTTCACCATTAAACCTCACGAGGGAAACCTTCTTTCGAAGGCCTGCTGGGAAACTGTTGTATCAAAAACTCTTGCGAAATTTCACCCGAAACTTGTCGATATAATAAAAGGAGTTGCTTAGATGACTAAGAAAATAATAGTGTTTTTAACTTTTATTCTTTTTATAACGCTTTTTTCTCCTTCTTTTGCTTCTACCCTGAGACTTATGGCCATGGGAGATATGCAGGGGATTGTGGAGGACGAGTCGGATTACCAATTTGATATCACGAGCTTTGATTTCAAACAAAATAAAAATTTGTCCGTTGAATATTTTAATACCTATTTCAGCAATTATTTTCCTCAAAACGACGTTCCCTCAAACTTAATTTATGATTTAGAAAGAAAGGGCGCAGAAGACCAATATCGGCTCAATGCTTTTTATCCAATAGATTCAAATCTCGCAGTCGGGATAGGCTACAGTAAGGCAACCAGAGATTTCCGCTCTTCTTATATAAACAGCAACGGAGACGCGCAAACTCTCAAACGCGTCGGCAACACCGAAATGAAAGGAATCATTGTAGGATATGCTTTAACCGATTGGTCTAATCTTGGATTGGCTTATGACGATAATGTTGTGAATGATGATTACACTGGTACCGAGGCGAGCAGAGAAGGAGTATTTGCAAGCGAGAACAGTAATTTTAGCGGGTTGTCTTACGGAATAAAATTGTATAATCCTTCATTCTGGTTTAATCTCACGATGGGAGACATAAAGAACACCAATTTGACTTCACAGGTGATTTCAACCACTGAGGTTTATCGAAGCTCCGGTCCGGGAAGGATGAGTTTACTGGTAGGCGGCAAGTTGCTTGATGGGAAAGTCAGGATAAATTATGGGGGTTTTGGGAAGAAAATTGGCTATGGAACTCAAATGAGATCTCTGCTTGGGACGCAAATAAAGCCAATCGATGAATTAACACTGGGATTTGGTTACACCTACGATCTTAATACATCCCAGTATTTCGATTTCTATAATTTGGCTTCCAGAATCGGCGTTGAATCCGCTTTGCCGCGATTAGGGGCACTAAAATTTAGAGGTGGTTTAATAAACAGGTCGTGTGAAATTCGAGGAGCTTTTTGGGGCCTCGGTAGAAGTACAACGAATTTCCAGGATTATACTTTTGGAGCGGGATATGATTGGGGAAAGATAAAATTCGACTTTGCCTACAAAAATTATCAGGACGTTTCGGGTTCCGGAATTAACTGGCTCACGACCTCCACCCCTTTAAATTTTGATTATGTTCCATCCTTCAGCAATGAAAGGAGCTCAATTTATGTTTTTTCGGTGGACTATGAGATATAAATCATTTTCATTGTTGATTATTTTGTCAATAGTTTTATTATTAACTGGCTGTAGCAGAAATGTCGACTTAAGTCGGCAGAGCGAATTAAAAATTAAAAGCAATCTATTATTTGTTTGTAATGCCGGTTCTGATTATGTCTCGGTTATCGACGCAGATAATAACACTGTTTACGCATCTTTCGAAGCCAGGCAACCCTGGGGTATTACTTTCAGCAGAGACAGAAAAAGAGGCTACGCAACTTGCGTTGGAAGCGGCCAGCTAAAAGTTATCAATGGCTATAATTTTATACCGATTGATTATATAAATGTTGGGTTAAGTTCTCCTGTCGGAGTGATAGTTAATTCTTCTTTAGATCGAGCCTATGTTGTTCGTTATGCTTTTGATTCTTTGCTTATAGTTGATCTAAACAGAAGTGATTGGGCTGGAGAAATTACTTTAGGGGATGGACCACAATGGGCGGTAATTTCAACGGATGAATCTAAAGTTTACGTAGTAAATACTAAATCTGATACTCTATCGGTTGTTGATCTTGCCGCTGGCGATGTTTCAAAGTCTATTCCTTTGCCATATTATTCCTATGGCGTAACCCGCAGTCCCCACGATCATAAAATTTACGTTGCAAGTTTTGCAACCATTTCTATTATTGATCCTGCTAACGATAACTTAGAAGAAAATATTGTTGTGGGTGGTGGGGCTAAATCTTGGATTGAATTTAGTAATGTGAGCAATCACGCTTATATCTCTGATTTAAGTTATGACAAGGTGATAGTGTACGATCTCGGCAGTAGAGAAGTTATCCAGGAAATCCCAGTAGACGACGGTCCCCACTGCATGGTTAGAAATGGCGATGGCTCTAAAATATATGTTTCCTGTGCTTATTCTGATACTGTTGATGTCATTAATACAATGACAAATACTGTTGAAGCTAAGATATCAGTTGGGAATACCCCTATAGGATTGTATTTTCGGGATTGATCTTTTTGTATTTTGGGCGAAATTTCTTCCAAAAGTTGACGATATATATTTAGTGAATCCGAACTGACGGCAAACGGCTGACAGCTTACAGCCAAAAAAAGCCGTTAGTTGTAAGCGAGTCCCGACAAAGACGGGACGAGCGAGCTGTCCCGGTTACCATAATATTTATAGTGCTCCGGGATCCCGACATTTCGTCGGGATAAGTTGTTAGTTAATAAAGAAAGGAGACGCAGAGATGTCTAGAAAAATAATAATTGGTTCGATTGCCGTTGCTTTAATCCTTGTGGTGGGGGTTGGGGGTTATTATATTTTATGTCAGAAACCTCAAATTGCTATTCGCCAAAGAAACGATGCCACTCAATCAGTGGTAATTAAAAAGATTATTGGTTATGTTCAGAAAGAAAGCATTGTCTCAAGCAAAATAAAAGAAAAAATTATTAGTCAGATAAATAAAAGCATAAAACAGTCAGATATAGTATTAGTCCCATTCAAAGAAGAATATGACACCAATTATCCTGAAACTTATATTACCATTTCTATAATAAATTTCACCGATAAAGATTATTTAGTAGAAGTTGGATATGAGGGGGGAGAAGGGAAAAGTGATTTAAAAGAAGAAAAGAAAGAATATGAAAAGCTAAAAATCGGTAGTTATAAATCAGGAGGCATTGATATTTTAGGGCATCGGTTTTATCCATTTTGGGTTAGAAACATTAACGATATGAAATTTGAAATTCAAGATGTTTTCTTTCCTCCAAGTGGCGCTATTTCAAGGCATTACCTTACTTTCACCAACAATAGTGAAACTCATAGAAGAATCCAAATGACTCTTTTTTTAGGTATTGATAGTGCTGATTACGTTAAAATTGACGAAAAAAATGATAATCAAGTAAATTACACTGAAAAGGGGAAAAGATTAATAAGCAATTTTGAGGATTTGATAATAGAAATAATAAATAAATGCAATTTAAAGTAAAACCGTGCCATTTTTGGTGTTAGTTAAATGAAAAATAAATTATTTATAATTGTTTGGATAATATTTGTATTGCTATTATTATTGAATAATTCTTCTTATGCCTATTCTATGGCTAACCCTTTTCATTATGATACAGAGCAAGATAAACCAGAGAGACGAGCTAACTTTGGGGAATATAGAAAATATTATTATCCGGCAACTGGAACTTATTATGAAGAATTTCATACGGGAATTGATTTGGGAAAAAGGAAAAGCGGAATTAAAGTATTCCCACTGGAAGCGGGAGAAATAGCTACCCTTGCTGACATGGATGCCTCATATGGATGGAGTGTTGTGGTCAAGCATAATGGGAATAATTGGCAAAGCTCATACTCTCATTTAAAAGAAGGAAGTACGTCGGGATTAGTAATCAGCGATTCGGTTGACACGCAAAGTATAATTGGCACGCAGGGAAGCACAGGTAATTCTACCGGTTTACATTTACATTTATGCGTTGGAGATCCTGATATTTATTGGCTTACAAGCCACGAAGTAACAGCTTCAGATGGCAAAAAGAAATGGATACAAAAACTGCATATTAATTATGCTAAGGTAAAAAATCCTCTCAGCGAAGGGCTTAATCTTGAAAGAGATACAACCAGAGCAGGAACATGCGAAGTGCATCTGGTAGATTTAGACACCAAAAAGGAGATAAGGGGCTCATCCGTCTTATGGAACTCAGGTAAAAAAATTAGAATCCTCGCAAGTGCTTACGATCATACGACTTTAAGATATTATAAAACCAATCCATTTAAAATAACTTTTGCTGTATATGATACAGCCGATAATGAATTAATTTTTAAGGAGCAAATTGAATTTAAGGACCTAAAATTTAATAAAACTTCGGTAGCAAACGTTAAAGATATTTATAATCTTGACCTTAAAGATCCCAATGGAAAAGAAATATATAAAACGAGGTCAGTATTTAACTCAAAAGAAGATATAAATAATAACATTTTCTATTTTTATAAAGATTGGGAGCCACCCGCTTTCGGCAAATTTAAGGTTGTGGTGTGTGTATACAACTTAGATAGCGGCAACGAGGTTTCAAACTCTAGTTCTGAACGGATTGTAAATATGGGAACGATAGGTTTTGATATTAATTGGTCAGTTTTCCCATCCGCAGTTGAAGAAGAAAAAACGGTTGATTATTTTGATATAAGTAATACTTTTTTTTCAACTAATACTAGTAATCTACGGGGAATTTATCAGACTTATTTTACATCAAAATCTCAATCTTTAGTTCATTGGAGCATAGAGCTCTATGATTCTTCAGATAGATTAATTAAAACTATTGATGGAGGGACGGGGACAACACTTGAGGCGGTATGGGATGGAAGCAACTCTTCGGGGTCGAAAGTGCTAAGCGGAAATTATTCCTATAAAGTGTTTGCTGAGTCGAATGGAAATAAGCACTTAATCAATTCTGGTTTAATAACCATTGATAATGATCTGCCTACTTTGTATGGAACAATCCTTCCCTCTATTTCTATAGTGACTACTTCTTCCGAATCAATTTCTTTTACAATTAACCCAGCGGAAGACCTGGATTCAACTGTGGTTGATGTCTTGGATGAATACGGTGAGATCGCAATAATTATAGCCAATTCAGCTCAAATATCAAAAGACGAAAATTTTCAAGTTATTTGGGAAGACCCTTTTTCGCTTCCAAATGGTAATTATAAGTTGCACGTAAGTCTGGTTGATAAAGCCGGAAATACCAATAATTACTATGCGCCAATTTACATTCAGATTCCGATGAATCCCGAAAAACCTAAACCTCCGCCAGAAGATTACCCAAGGCCAATTCCTCCACCATATAATGATCGTCCTATTATTTCTGATATCGCTTTCGACTCCTCCGGGAATCAATATGTGCTCTACGCAAGATATGGAAAGCTGATTAAGTACGATCCCAATGGGAACATTTTAAAAGAAACTTCTGGGGAAGCTTCGGAATTAATATGTCCCCTCGGCCTCGCCGTTTCCCCTTCGGGTGATCGGGTGTATGTGGCGGATACGTATGCTAACCGGGTATTGCTCTACGATGGCAATTTGAGGCATTTATCTTCAATCTCGGGTGGAGTAGTAAAGTCTCTAAGGAAACTTAAGGTTACAACATATTGGGGTTTTGGTTTAATTAATACGGGGTCCAATCTTTCAGACTCACCGGCAGGCAATTTCCAAATTAGCAGTTCGTTTTTTAAGCCAACAGATGTTCGTATTTCCCCAAATGGAGGAGTTTATGTCACTGATTCTTCTAACCATAGACTACTAAAGTTAAGTCAAGCGCTAATTCCTGAGAGTGTGTTCGAGGGAGTAGTTTTTGATAAAACCCAGGAGGCATCTAAATTTTACAGCATAGGCAACAGTTGGGTCCGATCCAATGGGGTTGACTATTGTTATTTTTGGTCAAATGCTTTAAATGATTCGTTAGAATGGTTAAACAATTGGTATTCTTTCTATGCTTTCCAGGAAATTGCTAAGCCTCAAATTTTGAATTATAGTACAGCTAATGGCCAATTTACTTCTCCTGAATCAGTTGCTGTCGACTCCTCCGGCAACCTCTACATCGCTGACACCGGCAACAACCGAATACAGAAGTTTGCGCCGGATGGGTCGTTTATATCCAAGTTTGGGTCTGAAGGGAGTGGGACTGGGCAATTTAAATCACCGCAAGGAATCTATGTGGACGAAGATAATCATATCTGGGTAGCAGATACTGGAAATCAACGTATTCAAGAGTTCAAACTTGACGGCACCTTCATCAAGTCCTGGGGCGATTCGAAGTTATTAAGCAAGCCGTTGAAATTGGTCGTGAAGAAGATTAGTAAGAACAAAGCGGTTTACGTGGCAGACGGGGATAAGAACGAAGTTCAGATTTTTGGAGCTTCACCACCTACCGATTTCCGACTAACCAAAACTGGCGATCAGCTTGTTCCCAGCCGAACCTTCACCATCAGCTGGACTACCTCCGAGGCCGACTGGTATGGGCTGAAGAAATATGAGGTTTATTGCCGCATTGTCCATGAAGGCATGGACGAGAACGACGAAAATACCTGGGTGTATCTTAAGAAAGATATCCCGCCCACAGCTGCTTCAACCACAGTGGATCTTTCGTACGACGGGCTGTACGACATCAAAGTTAGAGCCATTGACAATAACGGCAACTGGAGAGATTCAGACGGTGGATCTTCTTCCGGGGATACTAAAGACCCATCTCGAAATCTGCGAGTCCACATTGATGCTATCCCGCCCCTGGGCTTTGCCCTCGAATCTCCTCCCGATGGCTTCAGGATTGATGGCAAAGATGTGAGGATTGCCTGGAGCGAAGCGCAGGACAAGAATCTTGATCATTACGACGTAGTGGTTGGAACCGATCCCAATGATATTCATGGCACAGCAGTCTACTCTGCCACCTTTGAAGCTACAGCCACAAGAGAAGTTTGGCTGAGAGACCTGCCCAGAAGCAAATATTACATATACATAGCTGTCTACGATAAAGCCGGACATTACTGCCGTCTGGACGGGCAGACCGATGTTCCGGGGTATGCGTATCCTCAGATGGCTTCTTCCTGGGGCGCGGCCTGGCCTTTCTTTGAGATCGATCCCCTGCCGCCGGACCCTTTCTCCATCTCAAACCTTTACGATGGAGAATTCTTCGATGACCGCAACCTGAAGATTGCCTGGAATCCGGCCCATGACAGAGACCTGGATCGCTATGAACTTTATATAGGAAAAGACAAAACCGACATAATGGGAACAGCTATTTACTCAACAACTTTAGAAGCTTCCATGACAGAATGCTCGGTGAACCTTCCCGGCGGAACTTACTGGATTTATATGCGGGCCTACGACAAGCTTGGGAACTTCCGCGGTCTGGACGGCAAAACCAATGCCCCGAAACATGATCTTGATCGGAAAGGTAATCTGATAAGCTTTGAAATCGACCGCACTCCGCCCACCGTCATGTTCAACCACACCGTCTTTCCGCCGCTTTCCAACCCATACTTCTCACCCAATGGCGACGGCAAGAAGGATTCAACCATTATTAATTATTATGTTGGAGACGATTCCTACTGGAAGGTTAATTATCTATGGCAGAATGAAGTTACGATCGAGGTCAAAGGAGAAATAGTAAAAGACGGCCAGATTGTGGCAAGCTGGACGAATCGATCTCCTCCGGGCTGGCAGGCGGTCCTCTGGGATGGTATCAACGCTGGCACAAGGGTGCCAGACGGGATTTATACGGTAAGAATAACTGCTACCGATAAAGCCCTCAACACCGCAACCGATGAGTCATTATCAGTAGTAGTTGATACGACTCCGCCAGAGATTAGTAATGTCGCGAGCTCCGGCATCTTTTCACCCAACGGCGACGGCAAGTTTGACACAGATACTTTAAATTTTGGCATATCGGACAATCTTTCAGAAACTGTTGAAGCCGCAATCGAGGTAATTAGTCCAGAAGGCCAGTCAATTTGGAACAAAAAGGAACCGCGACGTTTAGCCCGCCTGCCGGACGGGCAGGTCGCAGGTTCCGATTCCGTATCGGTAGTTTGGGATGGGACCCGTGACTCGGGACTCGCGACTCGCGACGGTGAATACCACTATCGCATCACCACCACCGACCAGGCCGGCAATGCCTCGACAAGCTCGGCATCGATAACCGTTGATACCACACCACCGGCCATTACTAACGTTTCAACCAATCCTAAAAACGAAGTAACTTTTACCAATACTTCCGGCCAGCTTGACTTTTCCTTCAGGGTTTCTGAACCAGCCAATGTCGGACTAACTATCTATGACAGCAACCATTCGCTTCTCCACGACGCTGTGACTTCTGCCGAGCCGGGAGCAAATCGGACGATCTCCTGGGATGGAAAGGACACTTTTGGCGAATTCGTTCCCGACAACACTTACATCAATTATACCTTCGCAGCCACGGATCAAGTAGCTAATTCTTCAAGCTACCGCCCAACTCATGTTGTCAGAGTTAATACCCCGGTTACGGGGCTCGCCGGCAACATTCTCTACAGTCCGGACGGCATGGTTAAGATCATTATTCCCTCCGGGGCAGTTCCCGAAAGAGCCGAACTCTACATCGACGAGTACGATACTCCTTCACAGTCATACAGAGTCGGAGAAAGAGATAATGTTACGATAACTTACAGGCTCGGCTCCCGCGGGAGTACCAATGAAGTAGTGTTTAAGAAGACCCCGGTTCTGGTTATGCAGTATGATACCAGTGTTCTCAAATTTGAGAATCAAACGATAGAACTCTGGCGACGGGGGTCTGGCTGGTCGCGATTATTTGGAAACACTTCGGGAAATATTTACACCGCTTACGTTGACAAAACCAGCGACTTCGCTCTTTTCGCGGACCTAACCCCGCCACCGCCGCCGGTCATCAGCCAGGCTGAATCGCCAACCGCTTCAGAAAAGATAACCATATCCGGAACAGCTGAGCCATTTTCTAAAGTTGACCTCTGGATAAACGGCTTAAAACGCAGCCCTCCTGTCGAAACAGGTTCTTCTGGAAGCTTCTCTGTTGAGATTGTCCTCACCGAAGGGGTAAATACTCTGCGCGCTACGGCCACTGATCAAACCGGAAATGAAAGTCCCGTCTCGGAAACGACTATGGTCGTATTAGACAGAACGCCGCCAACCATCACATTAATTTCTCCACAAACTATTTATATCTCACCCAATGGTGACGGAATCGATGATGAGGCATTGATTTCGGCGAGTTCCGATGGCGCATCAATGACGATCTCAGTCCGAGATAATTCTGGAAATATCTTGGCTTCAAGCAGCTCCGATTCACTCACCTGGGGAGATTCTTCCGTTGCCGAAGGAACTTATACTTATGTAATTAAAGCTTTTGATGCTTTAGGGAACGAAGCCAAAAAAGAAGGAAAGATTGTTATCGATAAAACCCGACCAGAGGCATACCTCTATGCCGATCCAATAACCAACACCATCTCAGGAATTCTATCTCTTTCTGGAATCGCGGAAGACACCAACTTTGAAAGGTATATCTTGGAGTATGGAGCAGGAGAAAATCCCTCAAGCTGGACAGAGATCAAACAGAGTTTTGTTTCCGTCAACTATCAGAAACTATTTGATTTTGACACTCGAATACTGAGCGACGGTGTTTATACTTTCAAGCTAACTGCTTACGATAAAGCCGGCAATTCAAAGTCCTATACCATAAAGAAGTTAATTATCAATGCTGATCTTTCCGGCTCGATTTCCTATCCAGCCATGAACCAGGTAATCAGCGGAACGATTGAGGTCCAAGGAGAAATTCATGGAGAGAATTTTGCCGAGTATCGAGTGGAATACGGAATGGGAACCAGTCCCAGTTCGTGGGTGCAAGTTTATCGCTCTTTGACTTTTCCAACCGGTTCACTTCTGGCAAGCTGGAACACAACCCAGATTCCCGATGGCACTTATACTTTACGGCTCAATGTTATAAATATTGGCAACCGCTCAACTTATTATACAATGCCAGTTGTCGTCGATAATGGTAATCCTTCCGTTGCCATTGCTTCACCTGTTGCTAATACTGTTCTGGGAGGGACCATTGAAGTTGATGCCTCGATCTCCGATGCCAACTCTTCTTATTATAAGGTTGAATATGCTTCCTCAAGTGATCCAAATAACTGGCAGATAATCCAAGGTCCTACTTATTCTATTTCTCATCCCTTAGCGAGCTGGAATACTGCGAGTTTAAACGGCGATTACATTATCAAAGTAATGGTGGTTGATGTGGTGGGGAATAGTTCATTTGGTACAACTATTATCACGGTGGACAATACTTCTCCCGAAGCATCGATCGGCTCGCCGACATTAAATCAAGTAGTGAGTAAAACTATTCAAGTTCAAGGCGCCGCCAATGACCTTCACTTCTCAAATTACAAACTTGAATACCAGCAGGGAGCAAGTTGGACCGAATTTGCCAGCTCAAGTTCGCCGGTTCAAAACGATATTTTGGGCACTCTTGATACCACTGCTTTACCTGATGGCATCAATATCATAAAGCTCACGGTTACAGACCAGGCAGGTAATACCAATGAAAGCACTGTTAATATTGTGGTTGACAATACGAACCCGACTGCTTCGGTTGCTTTCCCAACGCCAAGTTTAGTCGTAGCAAACACTATTTCTATTATCGGAACCGCCATTGACGAAGCTCACTTTAAGGAGTTTAAAGTTGAGTACGGCGCGGGTGAAAGTCCAACCTCCTGGACGCAGATTGGAAGCACCCATTCAACTTCGGCTTTTGGTTCTACGCTTGAGGTCTGGGATACTACCCAGGTAGCGGACGGGATCTATACTTTAAAGCTGACAACGAAAGATATTGTAAACAACGCCAGCATCAGCGAAGTAAAAGTAATTGTTGATAATACTTATCCGACAGTTGCGATTTCCAATCCCACTGACGGTAATATTCTGGCTGGCACTATAAATATTGCGGGAACTGTTTCTGACGCTAATATGAACTCCATTCTTTTAGAGTATCGAATAGCTTCAAGTTCCGAGAGTTGGCAGGCGATCGCGGCGCTTGACCCAGTAAATATTGCAAACAGCACAATCTACAATTGGGGCGCAAGTTCTCTGAATGGCGATTATGTCATCCGAGTCAAAGCTACTGACAAGACCGGGAAAACCACCAGCGATGAAGTTCAGGTTCGATTAGACAATATTCCACCAATCATAAATATTACTTCTCCCACCAGAGAATCGGTTAACACCGGAATTGTGGGCTTAACCGGAGAAATTTCCGATCTAAATATCGATCGTTATACAATTAAATACGGATATGGAATTCAGCCAACCAGATGGTGGGATTTAATTTCCGGGTCGTCAGTCGTCCTTCCTCCCTCGTCCATCGTTACTTGGAATACACCAAATGTTAAGGATGGTTACTATACTCTCAAGTTTGACGCGATAGACAAAGCAGGAAATTCGTACAGCCGAGAATTTGTGATAACAATTGATAATGCGCCGGCAGTAGCTAAGATTCACAAACCGGTTGCCGATCAAGCGGTAAGGGGAACCCTTACCGTCGAAGGCATTGCCTGCGATGCGGACTTTACGACCTATAATTTTAAACGCTTTGAAGTTCTTTATGGAGCAGGGACAAATCCAATTTCTTGGACAACTGTCGAAAGTCTTGTGGTTCCTAAAATCAACGAAGTTTTAACCAACTGGAACACGGCTGGGTTCGCGGACGGAACGTATACTTTGAAGTTGAGATCGCAAGATATAAGCGGTACCACCGAGGCTACCAGGACAGTTATTATTGATAACACATTACCGACCGCTTCGATTGCTTCACCATCGCAGGGGCAGACCATAAGTGGAACTGTTTCAGTCACTGGGACTGCTTCTGATACCAATATTTCTGAATATAAGGTCTATTACAAACGCTCCGATTCCAGCAGTTGGACAGAGATTGGAAGCGGAACATCTTCGATAAACAATTCAACTCTGGCCTCATGGAATACCATAGCTGTCGGTGACGGATCATATTCGATTAAGCTTTGGACCAAGGACAGAGCTGGAAATGAAAGAGAAATTACCAGAGATGTAACTGTTAACAATATCCTGGCTGTAGTTAACGATTCAGCCACTCCAATGACTATTTCTCCGAATGCTGATGGGATAGATGATGTAGCGAGGATAAACTATACCCTTTCCGAAACCAGTCCCGTAACGGTTAAGATCTACAAAAAGCCGCAATACGATATTTATAAGTGGGAGGCGAAGGGGTTCGGGACGAGATATCCGATCCAGAAATTTTCATACACCATTGGCGCCACTGGGACAGATCATCCCGACCAGCCTTTTAGTTATACCTTGAGTGCTTCAGGAACACAATATCCAACGAAACAGTTTGAATGGAAGGTAAATGCGGGTGGAACGGAATACTATTATGTTTCAAGTTCGGGAAGTATTGTGGGGGCCGATTTTAATGGCGAAGTTAATAGCTCTCTTTCCTTCGTTTATAGCACAACGTCACACGAAACTATTTCTGTTATCGACGGGGGGAAGTATGGGCCGCTTTACACAGATTGGGGCGAAGAATTTTCTGGCCTGTATAATCCATATTCTGCAGATAAGAAAAGATACGTTGGAGCAATTATAAATTATGGAGACATCTTTCTAGACATGCCTACCCCGTCTGTAACAATTTCAGGAACCGGCATCAAAACTCCTCCTAATGTTGAGATCTACGAACAAACGTCCTCTAGCTCCAAGGCAAGAATTATAATAAGAAAATATATTTATGATAAAAATTCCAACTTTGTGAAAGATTGGATGATTCCGCCGGGCGATGTTACATTTAGCTGGAATGTTACGGGTCGAAAATCCAGCTCAGTTTTTACCTTCGATTCAAGAAAAGCAACCATTGATCGTAATAACTCAATCACCGGAAACAATTATAGTGTAAATCTATTGGCTGAGCATCCCGGCGGCACCATCGGCGACAACCGTTGGATCGGTCCGGGCTACGAGAATAGCTACCACGACAGCGTCAATTATCCGTATGTATCAACCTGGAGGACGGGCGCCTGGAGTGGTAATGCCAATTCAGGAACTATTAACGCCACGTATAACTATCCTGGTGATGCGTGGAGTTCCAGCACCAGCCCAAGCGAAACATGCCGCTCAGGTCCCAATTCAGTAACTTATAATAAAGCAATAAGCGGGCTGATAAATGTCCCTGGCGATGTTCCCAGCGCCACATTTACTCTTTCGGGAAATACTAATCCAAATGTTTTCCTTCGCTTCAGTGATACCGGGACATCAACCACCACCAATTGCAGTGCATCAGTAGTCGGCAATACTTCTTATGCGCCAGCATGGAGTGGATCGGATGATAAATCGGATTCCTGCAATGCTTTATCTGGAATTCGAATTGTTTCAGGTTCCGTGCGAACAATGTCTAGTATTTTTGGTGCTCCAAATGAATACCCAGATTATAGGGAATACTCGAGCTTTTCTGTTTCCAATAATAATTCGAATGTATTCCTCCGTTTTAATTATAGCGGCAGAACCTCGACATCGAATCCTAATGATTACTTAATTGCCAGTACTTCTTCTTCTGAATCCTGGGACACTTCAAAAGACCCACGAGTAGGCAGCGGCGGTTGGATAAAAAGCGGCGAGATTTCTTTGCCTTTTAATTACGATGAATCTTCTCAGTCTTTCTCAACCAATTATACTCCGCCTTCCTCTGACATTGTTTTGAACAGCTGGACTGTCAATCTTAAAAATCTTGCTGGCGGAACAAGCACGGATGTAAGACTTGATGGAACTCCAACTGCCTCGGGCAACTTTAAAGTTAAAATCTCCGATAGTATGTTAGTCAAAACTCTTCAGTTCAATGCTTCGACCGCTTCCGGCGGTCAAGCCATCGAATGGGATGGCAGAAACAGCGGCGGAAGCTTCGTCCCGGATGGAGATTATATCTATTATATCTACGCCGGGCCAAATATTGTTAAGAAATCCGGTGTAGTCAAAGTACGGAGATCATCGGAAATATCCGCTTCTTCAATTTCTGATATATATATTTCTCCCAATGGTGACGGGATAAAAGAAAACCTGGCGATTAATTATAATCTGACTGAAAATGCCGCCGTGGTTATTGAAGTGACCGACAAAAACGGAACAGTTTTTAAATCCTTTACTGGCCCTGGAAATCAGGGAGCAAATTCATCTTCCTGGGATGGTAGAAATGGTTCGGGGACGGTGGTGGAAGACGGAGAGTATACGATCAGGGTCAAAGCCACTCATAGCAATGGAACGTTGCGGACAAAAGAGCTCAAGGTTATCGTCGACAATAACAGCTTAACTGCCGGAGAAACACCGGCTCAAAAACTTGCTTCAGGAGGTTCAGATCCAGTCTTCTCATCCGATAAATCAAAGATTGCCTTTGTAAAAGAAGTCTCGGGCAAGAAACAAATATTTATGACGAATCTACAAACGGCTAACAGCTTACAGCTAACGGCTATTGGCAGCAATGCACAGCCTTGCTGGTCTCCGGATGGAAACAAGATGGCTTACACTTCGGATCGCTCCGGGAATAACAATATCTGGTTGATGAATGCGGATAGATCAAACAAGAAACAGATAACTTCGGACAATGCTTCGGAAACTTCACCCGTTTTCTCGCCCGACGGACAAAAGATCTCTTATGCATCAAATCGAACCGGCAGATTGGGAATCGACAAATGGAATATCTGGACGGTAAGTCTTGACGGGAAAAATCCAGCTCAAATTACCGCCGATGAAAATACGGCCATGGATGACTTCCCGAGCTATTCACCGGATGGGAAGAAACTGATTTACGCGTCGGATCAATCCGGGAATTTTGACCTCTGGACCATTAATCTCGATGGAAGTTCGAAAGTTCAGCTAATTTCAAGCTCTGAAGCTGAAATGACTCCCGTTTGGTCTCCCGATGGTTTGAAGGTCGCCTATGTTAGAGGGAGTGACATCTATATCAGAAAAATAGCAAATACGGAAGAAGTAAAAGCTGCAACTGGAATCAATCCGGCCTGGGCAAGAGATGGGACAGAAGTCATCTACAACACTGCAAGCGGGGATATCTACAGCAAGAGGGTCTGCGCCGGGACTCTCACGGGCGTTATAACCCAACCAATTCTTAGTCAAACCTTGACTGGCCTAGCTGAAATCCGAGGAACGGCTTCGGATACCAACTTTGAAAATTATCGATTGGAGTTTAGTTCGAACACCTTGCCCTACACCTGGACAGAAATAGCCAGCTCAAGCAAACCAGTCAACAATGGGATTCTTGGAGTCTGGAATACCGCGGCTGTTCCGGATGGAGAGTACATACTGAGACTAATCGTTAATGACCGTGCTGGGAATAGCTTGCAAAATACCATAGTAGTTAATGCCGATAATGACAACTGGAAGCTAACGATAACTGAACTAAAGCAATTAACATCGCACGAGGCCTGGGATATTGAACCTGCCTGGTCACCGGATGGTACCAAGATTGCTTTCTCGTCTAATCGTTCGGGTAATTATGATGTTTGGGTTATGAATGCCGATGGAACCGGGTTGCGAAACTTAACTAACGATCCTGCTTATGATAGTAAGCCAGTTTGGTCGCCTGATGGCATCAGAATTGCTTTTGTTTCAGACCGCTCTGGGAATAAAGACATCTGGGTTGTAAACGCTGATGGCTCTGGAACTCCACAGCAGCTTACCAACCTGACGATTATTGATACTGATCCTACCTGGTCACCTGACAATTCCAAGATTGCCTTTGCTTCTAATCGCTCTGACAACTTTGATATCTGGCTTATAAATTCTGACGGAACTGGAACTCCAATTAAATTAACTTCTTCTGAAGCGGATGATAGAGAGCCGAGCTGGTCGCAGTTTGGTTTAGCATTTACCTCGGATAGGTCGGGCAACAAGGAAATCTGGATGATCGAAGACATCAATAATCCAAATCCGTTCCGGCTTACCAGCAGTGAAGCTGAGGATAAAGAACCGTGCTGGGCGCCGATAGCTATTCCGCTATCTGACGGAAGCAGTCGTCCGTTGATAACCTTTGCTTCAACTAGAAATGATAACCAGGATATCTTTGTCATGGATACCGACGGCATTGACCAGTCAAAATCTTTAACTGATTACACCAACACAGATTGCAATCCCACCTGGTCGCCGGATGGAACCAAAGTTGCTTATGCTTCCTACAAAGACGGCCAGTATGATATCTGGGTTATGACCTTTGGCATAAATACAACTGCTTTGAGCGTGCGAACCCAGCAGTCATCTCAAAAACCCAGACTTCAGAAACCAACAAGCGATTCTAAGGTTGAGACTCTCAGACCTGCTTTTGAATGGATTGGTGTGCAGGGGATTACTGATTATCGGGTGGAGCTAGGAAAGACATTAAGCTGGGCTACTCCAACTCGAAAATTCACCAAGACCATCAGCCAGACTGAAGCTGCAACTGCTGAACCTTCCGTTATCTATGCAATTCATGAGTTTGATGAAGGATTAGATCACGGCGACTGGTACTGGAAGGTAATTGCTATTTCCGGAACTCAAGAGACTGCTTCTGATGATACCTGGCATTTTACTATCGAGCCTGATCTTACTCTTTCTGGTATTACCAACTATCCCAATCCGTTCAATCCGAATCATTCAGATCCCAATCAGAGGAAGACTAAGATTCGCTATCGATTAAGCACCGACGCCAGCGAAGTAAAAATCAGGATCTACGACATCACCGGCTCGCTGGTCACCGAACTTGACGGCACCACCAACGGTGAAGGCTCGAGCATTTGGAACAAATATAACGATGTTGATTGGGACGGACGCAACGGACGCGGCGACCTCGTTCTTAATGGTATTTATCCTTTCGAAATAGTCGCGCGGCTGGGAGATGAGTCGGTCTCCGGACGGGGCAAAATAGCGTTATTAAAATGATAAAGAAATATACATTGTTGTTAATTGTGTCATTGTTAATTGGTCATTGTGCCTTCGCGCAGGGCCAAGCGGGCACTGACATCGCAGTCCTCAAGGCGGGGGTAGGCGCCCGGCCGTTAGGTATGGGTGGAGCGTTTACTGCCGTGGCCGACAACGCGGATGCTCCCTATTGGAACCCAGCCGGCTTGGGAATGTTAGATAACAAAAATGAGATCACTGCCATGCAGACCAGACTTTCTACCGATACCGATCATTATTATATCAGCTATGTTCGACCGGCCTTTGGTGGAACTCTCGGTATTTCGTGGATCCAGGTTGGACTGGGTAATATCAGTCAGACCTCCAGCGAAGTCGACGTTCACAACGAGGTCCAGAACCTGAGTGTCTTCAGCTACTTCTCCAATGCCTACCTGCTAAGTTACGGCAAAGAGCTGAACGACCGCATCTCGGTTGGGTTGACTGCTAAATATTTAACGAGCGATATGTTCCAGATCGCTGGCGGCCAGGCCTACGGTTACAGCTTGACACCGGGATTATTATTGCGACTCGTGACTCGAGACTCGAGACTCGTGACAGTCGGAGTTAAGATAGACGAACTGTTCAACCAGCAGAGCTGGGGAACCGGCGCGGTTGAGAAAGTTCCGCCTAAATTGAGGATAGGCTTGGCTTATCATTCACCTAATCCAGGGCTTTTCGCGGTTGATATCAGCCAAACTATAAAGAGCGGCTATGCCGCTGAAGCTTCGGCTGGATACGAGTGGGCTTCAAAGGATGGCTTATCCCTGCGCCTGGGGTACGGCGACGGGGGATTAACCACTGGCGCCGGCTTCACTTCCGGCCATACCCGCATCGATTACGCCTACGTGACGCAGAGAGATCTATCGAAAGAAAACGTGCACCGGATTTCTTTAAGCGGGATCTGGTAATCCATGCCAGGATTGATTATGCGCAGCAACTGGGAAAGAACGATTAAAGTATTCATTCTTATTCTGCTCGTGGCAATTGCCCGGACAGCGAGTGCGGAATTAAACCAGTATTATGAAAAATCCATTTACACCGACGAATATGGTTTGAACATTTATCCGGACTATCCTCCGGCGATCGGGGACGAAATAACCGTTCGCCTGCGCACTTTTTCGCCGGCGCAAAAAGTTACTCTCTACTCGGATCGGGAAGAAGAAATACCCATGGTCTACCGCGAGGGTCACTGGTGGGGAAAGTTTCGGATACCGGCCGACTATAAAGAGGGGTACCACTTCTTTATCGTCTGGATCAGATATCCCTTTGCCTCCCCCAGGCCCTCGAATTTTTTATGGGACTGGTTTGGCTATTTTGGCCGCCGAAGAAAGCAACCTAGCACCTTCTGGTCGAAAAGTATGGTCTGGTACCAGATGGCAAGCAAAGAGGCATCTCTATCAATGACGGGGGTTGAGGTTCCGTTTGGATTCACCGCTGAAGCCGAAGAGGCGATCCCCATCGCCACCGGTGAGGCGATCGAGATCAAAGTTGCTTCGGCAGAAGTATCGCCCTTTATTATCAAGGGGTCTAAAACTTTATCTTTTTCCTCCCGTAACATTGAAGGAAGCAAAGAAGGCTTTTCCCCGGGCGTGACCCGGGAAGAAGCTCTCCGTTTGAATGTTTCCGGCAAGAGCGACGGCACCGAGGTCGATGCTAACCTGATCAGCACCAGCACCGCCGGGACGTCGCAAGTGTCCCAACGGGAAGATAAAATTTCGGTTTTGATCAAAAAGGCCAGCACCGAAGCCTATCTGGGTGATTTTACTGCTGATTTGACGGAAACCGAATTTACCCAACTAAATAAAGTTTTATCGGGTGCGTGGGTTAAAGGAGATTACGAAAAGTGGGGATTCAAGCTGCTCTATTCCTCTCCCAAAGGTGAGTCAAAATTCAAAAGAATGTACGGGGACAGTACCCAGGGGCCGTTTAGATTGGATTTTGCACCGGTCGTTATTGATAGTGAAAGAGTATATCTGGACGGGGTTTTGCAGAAACGCGGCGATGACTATACGGTTGATTATCAAGCGGCAACGATAAGTTTCATTAAAAAGACCATTGATCCAAAATCAATCCTTAACATCAATTATGACTTTCGGGAAACTGTTTATCAACACACGACTTATGGACTGCGTCTTACTTCACGGCCCAACCCGAACTTGAAGCTGGGCGCAACCTATTTGAATGACTCTGACAGTCTGTCGGGAGCGGAGGAGATCCGGGGAAACATGCAGACTAATCCGGTAGATCCCCAAGGGCACTACGTTATCGGAGCGGATGGAGGAATGGTGTCGGATAAGGTGTCGGCCAATGCGGAGATTGCCTATTCAAATAAAAATTATAATCTGCTTTCGGCTGGAAGTGAAGAAAGCGGAAAGGCTGCCAAGCTGGATTTGAGTTCACAAATCGGACCGTTTGGGATAACCGCCCGGGCCAAGCGGGTCGGAGCAAAATTTCTGCCTTTAGCGGATCCCAATCCCAAACAGGATGTTTGGGAGTACGCGGGAGGGCTAAGCTTTAGGCCGGGCGCGCTTTTCGGAACTCAGGGGAATTACAATTATGAGAAATACACTCAGAGCGGGGTGGTTTACGAGAATCTCTATAAGGCAGGGAAGGTTGGCTTAACTCCGGAAAAGCTGCCCTCATTGGAGTACAATTTTTCGGAAAACGATGAGAGTAATGATCCGGTAACCGGAACCAGTATTCGAAGGGTCATTACCCGCAATTCGGCCGAAACCATTTATCGCTTTGGATTCTTATCCACCAGTCTCAAAGGCACGGGCGAAAAATGGCTGCGGCGCTCGCCCTCGGAAGAAGTCACCAATTATAAAAGAGTCAATTATGGTCTTTCGACCACGGGGCTTGAAAAAGTTACCTTTACTTCGAACGTTGAACTGGAAAACCGCGAAGAGCCGGATGGCACCACCCCTTACCGCAAAACTTACAACCTGAATTTATCGGCTGCTCCCTCCAAGTCCTATTTTATTTCAACTTCTCTTGAATATTTGGATGACAGCGTCCAGGGCGTTAAAAATGTGACGGATCTTTCCTACCGCGCAGAACCTAACGAAGTGGTCAAGACCGATGGCAAGTATACCATCACTTCGGTTAATGAAGAATATGCGACAAGCGAAGTGGTTTCCAAACAGACCGGGTCGTTTTCTCTCGATTTCAGGCCGACCCAATACCTGCGGCTGCGTTATCTTTTTAAACCCAATTTTACCGAGATTCCAAGGGTCAAAATCAGAAGTTACAATAACGAACTGCACCAGGCCGAAGCGAATCTTATCCCCCTTAAAGAAGTAATGCTGGGAATGATCTATAAAGTTGGCCATAGTTTCAATGTCAGGAAGCAGGATTTCACCCTCAAAGACAACACTTCGGATACTGACTCAGCCCTTTACACCATAAAAATGGCGCCCTTTAAGATCTTATCCACCGAATTTAATTATCTGCTCGAAAATGGAGCAACCACCGGTTATGTAACTTCGGAACCGCTTGCCTATTCCCCCGGAAAAAGTTTTGGCAAGAAATTTGATGCCATCGTTAGAACTTCGCTTTCGGAGAAATTTTCCATTGATTCGCGTTATACCTATCAGAGAAACACTCAGGGGAGCGGGGAGGCAGCCGCAAACCTGGTTAACAGCGTGAGCCACACCGGCTCTCTCAAAGGGCTCTGGAATATTTCGGAGGTTTGGAGCGTTAGTCTTTCCGGCGCCTTCACCAAAGCCACCAATAATTTGTCATCTACCCCGGTTACTTATACGACCAGCCCGGGTTTTGGGGTTATTTATCGTCAGGGAGAGAGGTTGCGGATTGATTTTGATTATACTTACTCAAAGTCTTATTCCGGCGCCGTCACCGAAAAAACTAACTATGCACTGCGGGCTAAATACAGCTTAAGTGATTATGTAAATGTTACCCTCCGGGGAGAGCGAGAAGAAAGCCACTCTCCTGATTACAAGCTGACCGATATCTCCGGTAACATCGAGATAAATCTTTAATTGCAAGCAAAAGCGTGATATAATCTCCTTATAAAGGAGAGTTTAATGCTTACTCTGGGCATTGACCCCGGCACGGCAACGACGGGTTTCGGCTTGGTCAGACAACAAGGCGATAAACTCTCCCATGTAGGGAACGGCTGCATCAGTACTTCTTCTAAAGAAACTCCTCAGAATCGCCTGGGCATAATTTACCATGAACTAAAGCAGTTGATCTTGTTGCACCGGCCGGATGTTGTCGCGGTAGAGCGCCTTTATTTTGGGGAAAACTCCAAAACCGCGATGGCGGTGGGGCAGGCCCGGGGAATAATTCTTTTGGCAGCGGCCGAGAGAAAGATTGCAGTTTCGGAATATACTCCGCTGGAGGTTAAATTGGCGCTTACCGGCTACGGCAAAGCCGAAAAGAGACAGATCCAGCAAATGGTCAGGATTCTTCTTAAACTTGATGATATTCCAAGGCCGGATGATGCGGCGGACGCCCTGGCGGTAGCCATTTGCCACCTGCATTCTTATAAAGTCGCCAGACTCGAGGCGCGAGCCTAGAGATGATCTCGCATTTAAACGGGATTATTGAGCATATTGCTCAGAATCATGTAGTGGTTGAGGTCGGGGACATTGGTTATCATGTGAAAGTTCCCAGCTCCGTGCTCAATCGTCTTCCCCAGGTAGGCGAAAAGATAAAATTATTCACCATCCAGGTGGTGCGCGAAGACGACATCTCACTTTATGGTTTTTTAAATAAAGAAGAACGTTCGCTCTTTTCTCTTTTTCTTTCAGTTTCCGGGATTGGACCAAAATTAGCGCTGGCTTTGATATCGGGTTTTCCTATTGAACGTCTGGTGACGGCCATTGCTCAAGCGGATATCGCTCTGCTTTCTTCGATTTCCGGGATTGGTCGAAAGACGGCGGAACGCATAGTAGTTGAACTTAAAGAAAAAATCGGGAAAGCCTACGCGGTGAAGCCTTCCGAGATGACTGCTGGAATGAAAGGAGATCAGGTCATTGTTTCCGATTCAATTTCAGCGCTGATCGCTCTCGGTTATTCTCCCCGCGAAGCTCGTGAAGCGATCATGAGGTTGAATCTTGAGGGAGCAAAGTCAGTTGAGGTAGTGATCAAAGAAGCGCTTAAAGCTCTAGTTTAGATAAAAACCAATCCTCCGCTGCACGCATCCACTTTCTGGGCCAAAAAGTTTCCTCAGTCAAGGGTTTTACAAATATCGAGTAGATATTGATTAGATTGGCCCCCAGGATATCCATAAATAATTGATCTCCGATCATAGCGGTTTCTTCGGGCTTCGCTTTTAAAATCTCCAGCGATTTCCAAAAAGCAAAAGGCAAAGGCTTGAAGCTCAAGTGCATGGCTGGCAGGCCCAGAGCATCGCCGATATATTTGACCCTTAACGGATGCCGACTGTTGGAAGTGAGGCAGAGCCGAAACCCTTCCTCTTTGCGCGCCACCACCCATTCGAAGACCTGAGGATAAATATCATTTACGTCTCTGGGGATCAGTGTATCATCGATATCCAGAATAAGAGCGTTAACGCCTTTGGCTTTCAGCGCTCTAAAATCGATTTCGTGGATATCTTTGACAATCACTTTGGGACGAAAGAAACTTTTAATTTTCTCCAGTAATTCGTTCAAACCAGACCTTCTTTCCCAGACCCTCCAATATTTTATCAAAGTCCTCTTTAAAATCCGGCGAAACCATAAGTTTTAGTTTGGCGTATTCCCCTGCTTCGGGTTGCGGTGTGCGAATGGCTGCCATGCCTTCAAAAGCTTCAAAGTAAGGGCAAATCACATAAATATCTTCTTTCTTTACCTTGAGGAAAACGTTTATAGAATCCATCCCTAAAGCTTCTCTATATAAAAAAGAGCCAGAACCGGCAATTCTTTATACAAGTTTTTATTTATTTCTTTAAGTTTTAACTCGCGTTCCTTAGAAAATTCAAATCCTATGACCGAAACCTGATCCAGCAGCATATCGACCGTTGAATTGCTGTAACCGGTAAAGTTGGCTTCCCCATCGGTTTTGAAAAGCGGTTCCAGCAGGCGATAGCTATCTGCCGCTTTGACGGAGGCTTCTTCGGTGAAAAGCTGTTCGGATTCGGCTTTGTAGCCCATCAAGAATAAATGGTGCTTTTTTGAAGCAAGCTCACTATTCCATTTTTCTTGATCGCGATAACCGATCTGAATTAAATTAATCTGCATTCCGATTTGCTTAAGATCTTTTTGGATCTTTTTAGCGATCTCAATGGTTTTTACGCCATCGGTATGAAGCAGCGTCAGCCCTTTTAATCTGGGATCGGATAATTGGTATTTTGCTCTTTTTAATAAAGTTTTAGCAAACTTGAGGTTGTATTTATAGGGCCTAAGATTTGGATCATTGCCGGGCATGCCTGGAGGAATAATGCTTGCGATAAAATCCTGGTTGAGGCCATGGGCAACCGCCTGCCTCACTTTCAAATTATCAAAAGGTGGTTTCTGCAAGTTAAATCCCAGGAACCAAATCCCATCATACTCTTTCACCTGTGCGAAGGAGACGGTTGCAATAAGCAGTAAACTAACGGCTATACTCTTTTTTGCCAATTTCAAAAAGGTTCCTTCCTTTGGAATCAATGGCGACGATGGCGGGGAAATCGAGGACTTCGAGTTCGAGCACCGCTTCCGGTCCCAGTTCGGGATAAGCGACAACCCTGGCTTTTTTAATATGTTTTGCAAGCAGAGCGGCAGCTCCGCCTGGAACAACCAGGTATACCGCTTTAAATTTTTTCATGGCGGCAACGACTTCCCTGCCGCGGGTCCCTTTGCCAATAGTTGCCTTTAACCCTTTTTTGAGCAGCTCAGGCGTAAAAGCATCCATTCTCGAACTGGTGGTTGGACCAATTGAACCGATCACTGCCTTGGGCTTGGTGGGAGTGGGGGAAGCATAGTAAAGAATTTGTCCTTTTACATCGAAAGGCGGATTTCCCTTGAATTCACGATGCGCCGCGTCTCTGGCAGTATAGATCTTACCCGAGATTAAAACCTGATCTCCGACCCCCAGAGACTGGATATCTTTGTTGGTTAAAGGGGCACTCAGCTTTTTAATCATCAGAGTACGGCTTCCTTGTAACGGTGCGCATGACACTCTATATTGACTGCGACCGGAAGGGATGAAATATGGCAGGGTCGTTTCTCGATATTTACCGCCAGCGCCGTTACCCTGCCTCCCAACCCCATTGGCCCAACGCCCAGTTTATTGATTTTATCAAGTAATTCCCGCTCCCAATCGGCGGTATCTTTTTCGCTATGATGTTTTCCCACCGGCCGCAGCAGCGCTTTCTTGGCGATGAGCGTGACGGTGTCAAAATTTCCGCCGATACCAATGCCAATGATAAAGGGCGGGCAGGCATCCGGTCCGGCCTTTTCAGCGGTTTCAAGGATGAACTGCTCGATTTCGTCTTTGGAAGAGGTGGGTTTTAACATTTTGACTGCGCTGCGGTTCTCGGCTCCGCCGCCTTTGCAGAGCAATCCAATCTTAATATTTTTTCCGGGAACGATTTCCGTGTGAATTACCGCCGGCGCATTATCCCCGGTATTTTTTCTTTTCAGAGGGTCAGTAACGATTGACTTTCTCAAATAACCTTTGTGATAGCCCAGGCTGACGCCGGTATGGATAGCTTCCTCCAGCGAGCCTTCGATAACTCTAACTTCCTGCCCCATCTCTATAAAAACAACCGCGGTTCCAGTATCCTGGCAGAGAGGAACTTTTTCCTGCTTCGCAATTTTTGCGTTGCTGATGAGCTGGCGGAGCACCTCTCTTCCGGTTGGCGATTCTTCTTTGGCTAACGCTTTATTCAGAGCTTCGAGGATATCTTCCGGGAGGTCGGTATTTGCATTGATACAAAGATTCTTTACGGTTTCGGTTATCTTTTTTGCTGAAATTTCACGCATTACTTAACCCATTTTCAGCAAAGGCAGAAGTTTTTTTACTGCCTCTGCCGCTTTTTGCAAAGCGTTTTTTTCTTCCACAGCAAGGTCAATTTCAATAATATTTTCGACTCCGCTCCTGCCCAGTTTCGCCGGAACTCCCAGACAGACATCCGAAATTCCAAATTCTCCATTTAGATAACAGCAGGTTCCGATGACTTCTTTTTTATCTTTGATGATCGATTCAACCATTCTGGCAGCGGCTGAACCGGGCGCATAATAAGCGGAACCAGTTTTCAATAAACTGACAATTTCTGCGCCGCCGTCTCTGGTTTTTTGAATAATATGATCAATCTGTTCCCTGGTAAGGAATTCTGTTAGAGGACGATCGTCAACCGTTGAGAGACGGGGGACCGGAACCATCTGATCCCCATGACTGCCGAGAACTTCCGCATAAATTTCTTTAACTGAGGCTTTTGTGGTTTGAGCGATAAAACATTGCATGCGCGCCGAATCTAAAAGCGGTGCCATCCCCATGACTCGATTTTTTGGAAAACCGGAGACTTTTAATGCATAGTAGGTCATAACATCCAGTGGATTTGTAACTACGAGGATGATTGAATGTGGCGAGAATTTAACAATATTTTTCACGACCTCCTTCATGATTTCCGCATTCTTTATAATTAGATCGTCACGCGACATTCCCGGTTTTCTTGCCAGACCGGCGGTAATTACGACCACATTTGAATCTTTGGCATCTTCATAGCGGTTGGTTCCAAGGATGTGTGAGGCAAATCCTTCCACTGCGCCGGCCTGCATCATATCCAGGGCTTTCCCTTGAGGGAGGCCTTCAACCACATCGAGCAGGACGATGTCAGCAATCTCTTTTTGAGCTAAACGATAAGCACATTGTGCGCCAACATTGCCCGCACCGATAACAGTGACTTTTGGTTTCATGTCGATAAATTATAACAGTAATTTGCCAGAGCGGCAAATTCTGCGATGCTCAGCATTTCCGGCCTGCGGCTTAAATCCAGGTTGATCCCTTCTACTTTGTAATCTGCTAAAGAATTCTTTAGTTGCTTTCTCCTTTGCTGGAAGGCGGCATGGACCATGTCGAAAAAGAGCTTCTCGTTTTTGACATCATATTTCGGCGTCTTATAAGGTTTTAAAACCATGATCGCCGAACCCACCTCCGGCCAGGGGTGAAAAGAAGACTTAGAAACAAAGGAATTTAAGTCGGCTTCGGCATGGTATTGAATAAAAACCGAAAAAGAACCGTATTTCTTAGAACCCGGAGAGGCAGCCATCCTTTCGGCCACTTCTTTTTGGACCATCAGAACAGCTAATTCAGGTTTGTTTCTGGCTTCTAAAATCTTTTCGATAATGGGAGCGGTGATATAATAAGGAAGATTTCCGATGATTTTATATTTCTTGTCCGAAGCTAGATGATCAAGATCTATTTTTAGGAAATCATCCGCAACGAAACTGATATTTTGATATGAGCTAAGAACAGCCTGGCTGATTATAACTAACTCTTTGTCGATTTCAACGGCAATTAAATGATCAGCCCTTTTTGCCAGTTCGGCCGTCATCACGCCGAGCCCGGAACCAATTTCAATGACCAGATCATCTTGACTAAGTTCCGAAGCGGCCATGATTCTTTCGATTACTTTTGGATCAATTAAAAAGTGTTGCCCTAATCTTTTGCGCGGGTAGCGATGATAGCTTTCAAGCAGCTGCCGGGTGATTTCGGAGAGGGTAGGGGTCATGCCGTCTTGGCGAAATGGACGGCAACTTTGATGGCTTCGATTAAACTTGATGGGTTGGCCCAGCCTTTACCTACGATATCAAAGCCGGTTCCATGGTCGACAGAAGTGCGAATGATGGGAAGGCCAACTGTAACATTGACGGAATGGTTAAAAGAAAGAAGCTTTAGTGGAATCAATCCTTGGTCATGATACATCGCGATAACAATGTCAAACATTCCGGCGGCCGCCAGGTTGAAAATAGCGTCCGGAGAAATAGGGCCTTTAACATTGATGCCAAGTTTTTTGGCCTCTTCAACTGCCGGCTGGATAATCTTTCTTTCTTCCGACCCAAAAATTCCCGCTTCTCCTGCATGCGGATTTAAACCGGCTACGCCAATTTTTGGTTTTTTGCTTCGAACTCGGGTCAGGGTTTCATGCGCCAGCTTAATTCTTTTTAGGATTTTATCTTTACTTAAACTCGAGCTGACTTTGCTTAAAGCAATGTGAGTGGTGACCAGCATCACCCAGAGTTTTTCCGAGACGAACATCATGGCGTAATTTTTCGCGCCGGTGCGCTTTGCCAGGATTTCGGTGTGCCCTTGATATTTGTAACCGGCTTTTTGAATGGCTTCTTTATTGATAGGGGCGGTGGTGATGGCATCGATCTTTCCATCTTTGGCGAGATCAATTGCTTTTTCCAAATACTCAACTGCGGCCTTGCCGGCAGCTTTTGATACCTGGCCGATTTTTATTTTTGCAGGATCGGCATTGTTTAAATCCAGAACATCGATGGTCCCGGGCAAAAACTTTGCTTCCGAAACATTTTTAATGGAGTTGATTTCAATCTTGTCGATCTTGGCAATTCTGAGACCCTGGCGGATGGCTCGGCGGTCTCCAATAACGATACAATTTGCAATCTTGCTTACTTCGGGAGCGGTTACCGCCTTGGTGCAGATCTCGGGGCCGATCCCGGCTGGATCCCCCATGGTAATTCCAATTATTGGTTTATCCATGGTAGCGAAAAGCTTCTTTTCTAATTCTTTCAATTGCTTCGCGGATGCGTTCTTCTCCGGCCACTAAAGCGGCACGGACACAGCCTTCGCCGACTTCTCCAAAAGCCACGCCGGGCGAGACGACCACACCGGTCTTTTCTATTAATTCCATGCAAAATTCGGTTGAATCGTATCCCTGGGGCACCGGAAACCAGACATACATGGTTCCCTTTGGTTTTTTTACATTCCACCCCAGGGAATTTAATCCATCCACAAAAATATCCCGGCGTCTTTGATAAGTAGCACGCACGCGATCAATGTAACCATCCTTCATATGCAAAGCAGCGATGGCGGCCTTCTGGACCGCGGTGAAAAGTCCGTAATCAAGATTGGTTTTGATTTTTCTTAAAGCCTCGATCAATTCTCGATTGCCGACCGCAAAGCCGCAGCGCCAGCCGGGCATGCCGAAAGTTTTGGAGACGGTGTGAAATTCAATGCAGATATCTTTAGCTCCGGGAATGGAAAGCATTGACAGCGGCTTGTTGCCCTCAAAATAAATCTCGGCATAGGCGAAATCATGGACCAGGATGATCTTATGTTTTTTGCAGAAAGCGACCGCTTCTTCAAAAAACTCACGGGTAGCAAAGGCGGCCGTGGGGTTGGTCGGGTAACTCAAAAACATAATTTTGGCTTTATCGGCAATAGCCGGATCAATAATCTTTAAATCCGGCAAATAACTTTTATGTTCGGTAGTCGGAAGAACAACCGGATCTCCGCCGGCAAGAATGGTCCCCCGAAAATGCGCAGGGTAGGCCGGCATGGGGACCAGCGTGGTATCACCCGGATTGATAAAGGCAAAGGCAAAATGCACCAAACCCTCTTTTGAGCCGATCAAAGTCACCACTTCGTGTTCAGGATCAATTTTTATGCCGTATTGTTGTTTGCACCAGTTGGCCACCGCTTCCTTGAATTCAGGTGACCCCTCGAAAGAAGGGTAACGATGGTTTTCAGGATTGCTGAGTGACGTGACCAGGGCGTTGATTACCTCGGGAGGAGGCGGAATATCCGGGTTTCCCATGCCCAAGTCGATCAAGTCGGCTCCTTTGGCGGCCTGTTCCGCTTTTATTTTATCTAGTTGGGCGAAAACGTAGATCGGTAATTTCGAGAGTCTTTGTGCTTCTTCAAACATTTATGGTTTCCTTAGCCTGGTATGAACTTCTTACGAAAGGTCCCGCCTCAATCTTTTTAAAACCCATTTGCTTGCCGATTGACTTCCATTTTTCAAAAGTTTCCGGAAGCACGTATCTTTCTGGTTTGGGATGGATTATCGACGGGGGAAGATACTGTCCGATAGTAACGATATCACAATCGACTTTTCGGAGATCCTCCAGGGCCAACACCACTTCCTCGTCAGTTTCCCCTAATCCTACCATAAAACCGCTTTTGGTGTAAACCTCGCTTTTTATCTCTTTGGCCATATTTAATATTTTCAAGGATCGCTCGTAATTTGCCTGCGGTCTGACTTTTGAATATAAACGGGGAACCGTTTCGAGGTTATGGTTTAACACATAAGGATGGGCAGCCAGAACCATTTTCAGTGCATCAACATTTCCTTCAAAGTCAGGGATCAATACTTCGATGTTTAATGTTGAATAGGTAAGGCGTAAAGTCTTAATGGTCTCGGCGAAGTGGCGGGCGCCGCCGTCAGGAAGATCGTCCCGAGTAACCGAAGTAATTACGACGTAGGTTAAACCAAGTTTTCCGACCGCTTCCGCGATTCGCTTTGGTTCATCCGGATCGGGAGGTGATGGTTGTGCGTGAGCAACACCGCAAAAGGTGCAATTTCGAGTGCAAATATTCCCCAGGATCATGAAGGTGCAGATTCCCTGGGAAAAGCATTCGCCGATGTTTGGACATTTTGCTTCTTCACAAACGGTATGAACGCAGGGATCACTCAGCAGAGTTCTTATCCGGCGGATATTTTCCCGCTTTGGAATTTTTTTGAGGAGGAAATTAGGAAGCACCGCCGATCATCTTTTCCAATCTTTCGCGGCTGATGGCGTAAGTTAGGGCTTCTTCCCTGGAAATTAAGCCGTTTTTAAAAAGATCCCGCAGCGCTGCATCCATGGTTTGCATGCCGTATTGCGCTCCAAGCTCCATCATGGAATAAACTTCCTGGGTGGCGCCTTTGCGGATGATATTGCGGATCGCCGGTGTAGCTACCAAAACTTCAAAAACACCGACCAAACCCGTCTTGTCTTTTTTGGGGATCAATTGTTGCGAGATGATCCCGTGCAGGGTTAGCGAAAGCTGAGTGCGGATCTGGGATTGCTGGTAAGGTGGAAAGACATCGATGACGCGATCGATGCTTTGCACCGCGTCCTGAGTGTGCAGGGTGGAAATAACCAGGTGGCCGGTTTCTGCTGCCGTGATTGCCATCTGGATCGATTCCAGATCCCGCATTTCACCAACCAGGATCACGTCCGGGATTTGGCGCATAACCCGCTTTAGCGCCTCTCCAAAAGAAACCGTATCAAATCCCACCTCCCTCTGTTCGATGATGGATAGTTTTGAGTTGTGTACGAATTCGATGGGATCTTCGATGGTGATGATATGGCAGGCGCGGGTGGCGTTGATCGAATTGATCATGGCGGCCTGGGTAGTTGATTTGCCGCAGCCGGTTGGTCCCGTCACTAAAATCAGTCCTCTTGCAAGATTAGTGAAGCTCGAAACGATCTGCGGCAGGTGCAGCTCCTCCATGGAGGGAATTTCCTTGGGGACGCGGCGAATGGTGGCACCTATAGCTCCCATCTGATAGTGCAGGTTGATTCGGTAGCGGTTCATTTCATCTTCGTAGGAAGTATCAAGCTCTTTAACCCGCTTGAACTCTTCCATATCCGCTTCGCGGATGATGGGAGAAATTAAGGTTTCAACTTCTTGAGGGGTTAATTTTCTTTCTTCGAGTTTGATGATGGCGTTGTTTATCCGCAAACAGGGGGGATTTTTTGCCGCTAAAAGCAGATCGGAAGCTTTGGTGTTGTTTAATTCAACCAGGAGACTTCTTATGTCCATGCTTTACTCCCTTTTTTGACTTTCCCTTCAGCTTACTATATAATTTCTAAATCCCTATGTCAAGTTCGATGATCCCCGAGTTATGAGTTATTTCTGGTTTATAGCGGGAGCTGTGGTTGGCAGCTTTCTCAACGTTCTGATTTATCGGTTGCCTCGCGGAGAGTCGATTATTTTGCCTCCTTCGCACTGCCCGAGTTGCGGTAAGAGCCTTTCTCCGCTGGATCTCGTCCCCATTCTGGGCTATTTTCTTTTGTTCGGAAAATGCCGCTATTGTCGAACTAAGATTTCTTTCCGTTATCCTCTGGTTGAGCTCCTGAGCGGAGCGAACTTTGCACTGATCTGGATTTTTACGAATGGAAATCTTTTCAATTTTTTCTTTCAGGCGCTTTTTCTTTCGGTGCTGATAGTTATTTTCTTCACGGATCTGGAGCAGCAAGTCATCCCGGATGAGGTAAGCGTCCTGGGGATTTTTTCCGGCCTGATCTACCATTATTTCCGCGGAATTGCTTTCCCTAAGGGGTTCAATCCTTTCCTTTCCTCACTTTTTGGAATGCTGCTTGGATATATTCTGCTTTATGTGATCGGAGTTTTAGGCAAGTTAATATTTAAGAAAGAAGCGATGGGGGAGGGTGATTTGTATTTGGCCGCGCTCCTGGGAGCGAATTTGGGGGTAGAGGGAGTGATGCTTTCGCTGCTTTTGGCGTATTTTTTGGCAGCAGCGGTTGCGATGGTTTTGCTGATTTTGGGAAAAATCAAAATAGGACAGTATATCCCTTTTGGTCCTGCCTTAGCGGTGGGGGGAGTTATTACATTATTTTTTGGGAAACAGATGGTTGGCTGGTATTTTTCTCTCTTCTTATGAAAAGAATTGGCTGGATAATATTTTTTATGCTGGTTATCTACTTTATTTTTCTCATTCGCCAAGATATAATTGATTACCTCGAATTAAAAAAAGAGGAGCAGGGGATTTCAAAAAAGTTCAACCAGGAGGAAAGAACCAATTGGGGGCTAAAAGACAGGTTAAATCGCCTAAAAAAAGAGGATCTAGTTGAAGAACTGGCAAGAGAGAGACTGGGATTGATCAAGAAAGATGAGACGGCTTATAAAGTAATTCGTTGACAGGGGGTGAAAAAGTTTGCCGATTGAGATCGGATCTGAAATTGAAGGGAAAGTAACCGGGATAACGAATTTTGGAGCTTTTGTTGAACTCCCCGATAAAAAGGTTGGGTTAGTACATATCTCGCAGGTTGCTGATACCTATGTAACCGATGTCAGCAAGCATCTTAAAATTGGTGATATCATAAAAGTCAGAGTCCTGGGCATGGCCAAGGAAGGGAAATATGACCTCTCCATCAAACAGGTTGGAAAACCTTCCTGGCAACAAAAGCCCAGAAAACCCAGGGAAGAAGAAGGAAGGCCCGCACCGGGCTCTTTTGAAGATAAGATCACCCAGTTTTTAAAACAGAGCGAAGAAAAACTCCAGGATTGGAAACGCAATTTAGAAGTCAAGCAAACCGGTAAGAAAAAGAAGAAGAAACTGCATTAGCCAAAGCCCAGATGGCGGAACAGGTAGACGCAAGGGACTTAAAATCCCTCGGCTGCATAAGCCATGCCGGTTCGATTCCGGCTCTGGGCAAATTGAATTTTTCGAAGAAGGCCTTTTATTCGCATCGAGTGGCGGAATTGGCAGACCCCGATGCGCTATTCGCGATCGGGGCAGGCAGGGTAGGCAGGTCCGGCCCCGGGCGTAATAATTTGCGCCTTGCCTGCACTGCTTACCGGCAGGCAGGTTCACCTTCACCTTCTCCCAAATTATTTGGTGTGGGGATAAATGGCGCCCGTATCGATGTATCAAGGGGAGATTGAAATATATTCTCTCTTGGTATAAGATAGTTACAATTGGTTTAGCAAATTAAGACAGAATAATAGGGTATTTCATAAGGTTCAGGAATAAATGGCAAAATTAAAGGTTAAACACCCATTAGCAGAAATATTTGGATTTATTTCGACTGATCAGAGTGATAATGCGAACCGTTACCGCTCAAAACGTCTTTGCCCTTTTAATAATAAAGTCCCAAATTGCACAAAAGATAAGGCAAAAGACCCGCTAGGTGTTTGTAGTGTTTATTTTGAAAATAAGCCCGTCATAACTTGTCCAATTAGATTCAGGGAGAATTGGATTATAACGGATGACGCCGCAGAATTTTTCTTTCCTAAAGGCTCAAACTGGACTTCATTAACCGAGGTCAGATTAACTGATGAAGATGGAAAATCTGCCGGGAATATTGACATTGTTCTGGTTTCTTATAACAAAAATGGCAAAGTGTGTGATTTTGGCGCTTTAGAAATTCAAGCCGTATATATTTCCGGCAACATTAGAGACCCGTTTGCATATTACATGCAGGATCCAAAAGCTCGCGCAAATATGAACTGGACGAATGAACCCAATTTCCCGCGTCCTGATTATTTATCATCATCTCGAAAGCGCCTTGCCCCACAATTATTATTCAAAGGCGGCATTTTGAATTCTTGGGGCAAAAAAACTGCCGTTGCTCTAAATAAAAGCTTCTTTAAAACTTTACCCGATCTACGTCCAGTTGCTAAAAACAAAGCTGATATGGCATGGTTGTTGTACGATTTAGTGCCACAAGGCAATTCCTATAAGCTTAAAAGAGTCGAAACAGTCTACACAGAATTTTTTCCTGCTTTGAGTGCAATTACAACTTCGAAGCCAGGCAGCGTTAATAATTTTATAAAGATTCTTCAGGACAAATTAGACCAACAACTTGAAACGCCTCCTCATAATCAAACAATTGAATCTCCTTTTTTAAGGAGAAAATAGATGCAACAAAATCTTTTTCTTGAAGATAAGGCAACTGATCAGGAAAGCCCAAAAACTGTTAACGTTGCATCAATCCCACAACGAAGTCCTTTTCGCTATCCTGGCGGGAAAACATGGTTTGTTCCTACCTTACGCAAATGGTTGAAAAGCAAGCATAAAAAACCATCCTTGCTTATTGAGCCTTTTGCTGGAGGGGGCATTATTAGTCTCACAGCAATATTTGAACATTTAACTGAAAAAGCTTTAATGGTAGAACTAGATGAGCAAGTTGCAGCTGTTTGGCAATCAATAGTTGACGGGCACGCTGATTGGTTAATTGACAGAATATTATCTTTTGAACTCAACAAGCAAAATATAAATTTTGAACTAAGCAAAAACCATCTCGATATAAAGAACATGGCTTTTCAAACGATATTAAAAAATAGAACTTATCATGGCGGTATATTAGCTCCGGGATCGGGACTTGTTAAATATGGAGAGAACGGCAAAGGGTTATCGTCTCGCTGGTATCCTTTTACCCTTGCTAGGCGATTAAAAGCTATTAATTATATTAGAAATAGACTTGAATTTTTACATGGCGATGGGATGAAGGTTATGCGTGATTACGCCTCAAAAAGTGATGTGGTTTATTTTATTGATCCACCCTATACAGCAGGGGGCAAGCGAGCAGGAGCAAGATTATATAAGCATTATGACATTGATCACGAGCATTTATTTAAGTTATGTAAAACACTGAGAGGGGATTTTATACTTACTTATGATAATGCTGAAGAAGTTAAGATATTGGCAAACAAATATAGCTTTGAAATTAGACCCATATCAATGAAAAATACTCATCACGCAGAGATGACCGAGCTTGTTATAGGGAAAGATCTCTCGTGGATGAAGAATATCCATTGATATATAAGTACGAAAGACAGAATTATAAATAGCCCTCTTCGCCGGGTCTGTCCGCCATAGATTTAGCGAAGGCGGGGGTGTGGGGGAGGCGAACTTATTTTTATAGTATTTAGATTTTGCTTTCAAGCAGGGCAGGGCCGATCCCCAGCAGTGCCGAGGTTTTTTCTTGGTCCCTTCCGGTTGAATCAAAAACTTTTTGAATATAATCCTTTTCGAATGCCGAAAGATAATCGCTCCCGGGAGCGCCGGGACTCTTGAGAAGAAGATCGAAGGGCAGATCAGCGGTATTGATCTTGGCATCAGGAGCCGTGATCACCAATCTCTCCAGAAGAGATTCAAGCTCCTCTGTATTTCCCGGCCAGGCGTAATTGGAAAAGAGCTCTTCTGCCTCCGGTGAGATTTCCATCCCCTCTTTTCCGTATTTTTCACTGAATTTATCAAGATAGTACTTAATAAGCAAAGGCAGGTCGGAAGTCCTTTCCCGCAGAGGGGGAAGGTTGATCAATACTTCAGAAAAAAAGTCGAAGCTTTCCCTGGATTTTTCTGGAAATTCAGCCAGATTGCTGCCGGCAATCAGACGAGCTTCAACCGATTGAAAGGCGGTCAGATCAGGAGGCAGATATTCAATGTGGTTCAGAAAAACGGTCCCCCCGCGGGCTTCTTCAAAAAGACCGGATATTTTTTCAAGTTCGATCGTGGTCGAGCCTTTTCCCATCCCGAAGAGGTTGGTTCTTATTTCTGAAGGGGATAACTGTGCCGAAAGATCATATACTCGGAAAGGGCTTGCCGCCCGGGGGCTGCCGGTGTGTATCAACTCGGCCACAATCTCTTTTTCGGTCCCTGGTTCGCCCAGAATCAGGACCCGCAGATCTTTGGATGCAATTTTTTCGATGATTTTTGTGATTTCAATAATTTTTTCGCTTTGACCGATTAGCTGGGGGGTTGTTTTTTGAGCTTCTTTGCCTTCGCGCACAAGAGATTTGCGGCGAAGGACCGTTTCTGCCATTTTCAGGATGACATCCACATCAAAGGGTTTGACAATATAATCTTTGGCCCCGAGCTTAACCGCTTCGCTTGCTTTTTGCACGTCATTTACAGCGGTGACCATGATGACTTCGACGCTCGGATCAATCTCTTTGATTCTTTTTAAAGTCTCGAGTCCGTTGAGTCCGGGCATACGGATATCTAAATAAACCAGATCGATCTTCTGATCCACCGTGATTTTTAGGGCGGCCTCGCCCGAAGCGGCCAGAAAGAGCTTATACTTTCCTTCAAGAATTAAGGAGAAGGATTCGCGAATCGAAAGCTCATCATCAACAATCAGGATTTTATTCATGAGCAAAGCGGTCAACGATAATCAGCGCCTGCTTGCGCAGCTGCGGATCAGCCATAATCGCACTGGTAATGGTTACCATCATCTTTTGAGCGCCCTTCGCCGCAACCAGGGAAAGACCGAACTCAGCGGCCAATGCCATCTTTACGATCTTGGTAACGGCTTGCAGGATGGTGTCTTCTTTGCTGAGCTCCCCCTCCAGTCCTTTTTCAAAAAGTTCTAGTTTTGAAAGCTCCTTTTCTTCCAGTTCTTCGCCAAATTCCTTTCCCAAAATGAGGGGAAGCAATTCTCGGGTCGGGGTCCATTCTCTTTTTCTAATTTGAGTTTTCATATCCATCACCTCCGCGTGAATAACAGCAAGGTTATTGCCACGCTCAGAGGCTTACTTTAGCACAAAAATGGGGGCAAAACAAGGAGCCAATGCACTAGATTTTGAGTTTTTTTGCGAGGTTGATGAGGGTATTCCGGTGGATTCCAAGCAGCTCGGCCGCTTTCCCCTTTTTGCCGCCGGCTTTTTCCAGCGCCTGGCGGATAAAATCGGCCTCAAACTTTTTGATGGCCTCTTTAAGCCTGGCTTCAGCAGAAGACGGGACACCGGACGACTCTCCTTTTATTTCGGAAGGTAGTTTCTCAGTCTCAATTAATCCATGCTTGGTTAAAACCACCAGTCGTTCAATCAGGTTTTCCAGTTCTCTAACATTTCCCGGCCAGTCATAGGCATTTAAAAGCGAGAGAACCTCCTTTTTGAAGCCCTTGATTTTTTTGCCGAATTCATGGTTATATTTATTTAGAAAATGATTGGCTAAAAGCGGGAGGTCTTCTTTTCGCTCGCGCAAGGGAGGCAAATGTATGGGAATGACATTTAGCCGGTAGAATAAGTCTTCCCGAAATTTGCGATTTTTGATTTCGGCCCGCAGGTCGGAGTTAGTCGCCGAGATAATGCGAACATCCACGGGGAGGGGCTTGCCGCCCCCGATTCTTTCGATCTCCTTTTCCTGGATCGCCCGCAGCAGTTTAGCTTGCATGGGCAAAGGGAGACTCACCACCTCATCCAGGAAAATAGTTCCACCGCTGGCGATTTCAAATTTGCCGATCTGGCGGTCTATGGCCCCGGTAAAAGATCCCTTCTCGTGTCCGAACAGTTCTGATTCCAAAAGGTTTTCCGGAATAGCGGCACAGTTGACCGCAACGAATAATTTTTCTTTCCGGCTGCTGCGGTTGTGAATGGCGCGGGCAACCAGCTCCTTGCCGGTGCCCGATTCCCCGGTAATTATAATGGTGGCGTTGCTTTGCGCTACATCGTCAATAATTCTGAAAACTTCGCGAATCACCGAACTTTTGCCAATAATCTTTTCAAATTGATAGTCCTTTTCGATTAGTTTTCGCAGGGAGACGTTTTCTTTAAGGAGAGCCCTTTTTTCGATCACTTTTTCGACTTGCTCGGTCAGCGCCTGGATATCGAAAGGTTTAGTGATATAGTCGTAAGCTCCGTGGCGAATGGCCTCGACCGCTTTTCCTACGGTGATAACGGCGGTGACCATGATAACTTCGATGGAATCATCAATCCCTTTGATGATTTTTAGAATTTCTACACCATCAATCTCGGGAAGGCGAATATCCAGCAGGACCAGGTCAATCGGATTCTTTTGAATGATTTGAACTGCTTCTTTGCCGGAATTTGCCAGGTGTACTTTGTAGTTGTCTTTCAACAGCATGTGCATCGAATCGCGCATGCTCTTTTCATCATCAACCACTAAAACACTCGGCCGATTGGTCATGTCTTTATTCTCTCCGTGGCGGTGGGAAGCTTTATCCCCTTGCGGTAGTAAGCAACGGTGCGACGATCGATGTTTATTCCGCGTTCCTTCAGCAGGTTGGCAAGCTGTTCATCCGTTAAGGGATTAGCTTTATCTTCACCTTTGATAATTTCCACAATCATAGCTTTCATCCGGTTGGCAGTTATCCCCTTCGGTCCCCGCGGGCACAAGAGCTTTAAAGGAAAAAGCCCCTGCGGGGTCTGCACATATTTTGCAGCCACCGCCCTCGAAATCGTCGACGGATGCAGCCCGAATTCATCCGCCAGGCTTTTCTGCGAAAGGGGTTTCAGCCAGATCAACCCTTTCTCTAAAAAGTCCGCCTGGCTGTCAACTATCTTTCGAACGATCTTTTCCAAAGTTTCACTTCTTTTTGAAAAATCCTCAATCAGTTCCTTGGCTTTTTTTAGCCGCTCTTTCAGGAAAGCCATCGTTTTTTCATCCGTTTTGGGATCGTCCAGCAGCTTGAGGTATTCCGGGGAAAGCTTCAACACCGGTCCGTAGCGGTTTTCCAGGCTTATGACTTTATATCCTTTTTCCGCCTCTTCAACCGCAAAGGAGGGGATAACGTGCCGGGTTTGCCCGCCAAAAGCAGCAGCCGGATAGGGATTGAGATTTTCTTTAATAAAGTTAGCGATTTCGACCACGCCGCTTTCAGGAATTCCGAGTTCTTTAGCTATTTTGCTAAAATCCTGCTTTCCGATATCCTCCAGATGTTTTTCAATCGCTTTCTCCAGGAATTTCTCGAGCTCTTCACTTTCAAAATTATAGGCATGGATCTGGATCAATAGACATTCTTTAAGGTCGCGGGCCGCCACTCCTTCCGGCTCAAAGCTTTGTATGATTTTTAAAATCTTATCAACGGTCGGGCGAGAAACCTTGAATTTTTGCATGACGGATTCGCGCAGTTTTGGATAATCAAGCAGATAGCCCTGATCATTGATGCTTCCTATCAGTTCGCGAGCGATTTTTTTGTGACCCTCTTCCAGATCTTCCATTTCCAGCTGTTCCAGAAGATGTTCTTCCAGGCTTTTTTCTACCCGCGCAAAGTTTTCGAGGCCGGGCAATTCCGTAAAGTCGGCTTCTTTCTTGATTTTCCTGTCGGAAGTTAGATAGCGAAGGAACTCAACGTATTCGTCCCGGCGCTCTACCTCCAGCATCACGTTCTCTTCGGCTTCCTTGCTGATGCGGTCGATCAGCTCGAGGTAGGGCAGGTTGAGGATCTTCAGCATCTGGAGCAGGCGCGGGGAGAGGAGAAGCTCGAGGGTCTGTTCGACCCGTGCTTGTAGTTTCAAATCTACCATGCTATAATTATATCACAATCGACGCGGGGTGGAGCAGTCCGGTAGCTCGTCAGGCTCATAACCTGAAGGTCGTAGGTTCAAATCCTACCCCCGCTACCAGTTTAGAAATCAGATATTTAAAAGGGGCTTTATCATGAAAGAAAATAAAATTGGAGTAGTGACGCATTATTTTAGTAAAGCCGGGGCAGCCACGCTAAAATTGACCGATGGTGATCTCAAGGTGGGCGATGAGATCCGCATCAAAGGTCATACCTCTGATTTTAAGCAAGTGGTCGAATCCATTCAGATTGAACATCAATCAGTTGCTGAAGCCAAAATGGGATCAGATATCGGACTAAAAGTTAAAGAACGCGTCCATGAAGATGATGTAGTTTACAAAGTCATTTCCGATTGAAATTCGCTTAAAAACAGGCCTTTCTTCCTCCCTTGCTTCATCTTTATCTTTATGGGATAATTCCAAAAGCAATGCAAATCGCGTTTAGCGGCATTAAAAAAACGACGGTTTATTCGCTGTTAACCGCCTTCCTTACCGGTATATTTATTTCAATAATAATAGCTGGTGGCTACGGACTGGGGAAAATTCTGGGACAGCGACCCCTCTGGCTGGCGATCCTGGCTGCTTTTACGGTGGCTTTTATTTTTCAACCTCTCCGTGACGCGGTGCAAAAAATTGTCGATAAACTTTTTTATAGAGGCCCCTATGACTATCAGCGCATTCTTGGTAAATACAGCCAGGCGCTGGTTAAGCCGGCAACTGACCTGGGTCGCTACGCCAAGTTGATCCCTTATCTTCTCTGGAAATCGCTCAGGCTTTCCGGCGCTTCGGTTATGGTGCTGGATCGGGAAAATCACCGCTACCTGGTGCGCGCCGCCGAAGGTGAAAGTGCAGAGCTGATCGATCATTCCATGGCTGAGGATTCGGCACTGATCGAAAGGCTCTCTTCCGGTCAAAGAGAAATTGACAAAGAAGAAATTAAAAGGATATTAAAGAGAGAAATTCCTGCGGCAGAAAGAAAGTTGCTGGAGGGGGTTTTAGCGGAGATAGAACAGCTAAAGGCGATTTTAACCATCCCCAGCATTTCTGAAAGTGAATATTTTAACAAACCTACGCTGCTGCTTGCCATCAATTTGGGGAGAAAATTATCGGATGAAGCTTATTCCCGCGAAGACATCGACTTTTTAAGGACAATGGCCAATCAGGCTTCCATCATCATCGAATACGCATTTATCCTGGAAGAACTTAAAAAGAAGCAGGAGCAGGTTATCAAATCGGAAAAACTGGCGGCCCTGGGCACCACCGTTGCCGGCATTGCCCATGAGCTTAAGAATCCGCTAACCTATCTTCTCACGGTGGCTCAGTCTATGGCCGAAAACTGGGAAAAACCAACTTTTAAAGAAGGCGTCGTAGCCATGTTCCCCGCCGAAGTTGAACGGATGAAATTAATCATCGATGGGCTCTCAGATTATTCTAAAGCACATGAATTGAGGATGGAGCCGGTGGACGTTGCGGCAATTCTCGAAAAGGTCCTGGCCATCCTGGGGTATGAGATTAAAAAGAATAATGTTTTTATCATAAAAAATTATTCGGCTGAAACGGCATTAGCGCAGGGGGACAAAAACCGACTGGTTCAGGTTTTCATGAACATTATTGCTAACGCGGTTCAGGCGATGGGAGAAAAGGGCGGGGATCTTTCGATTACCACTCGGGCAGAAGAAAAGGAGATCCGGATATCAATCATGGACACCGGGCCTGGAATCCCCCGCGATAAACTGCAAAAGATTTTTGACCCTTTCTTTACCACCAAAGATTCGGGAACGGGCTTGGGCCTTTCCATTACTAAAAAAATAATTGATGAACATAAAGGCTCCATTTATGTTGACAGCCATGTGGGGGACAACACCACCTTCACCATTTGCCTGCCCCGAGCGTAGGAATTATTATGGAATATAAGCAAACTCTAAATTTACCTCAAACCGATTTTCCGATTCGCGCTAACCTGGCAAGGGTCGAGGAAGAATTCCTTTCTTCATGGGAAAAAGAGGGTATTTATAAGAAGATTAAGGAGAAAAACAAGAATAAAAGCAAGTATATTCTGCACGATGGCCCTCCTTATCCCAACGGTGACATTCATCTTGGCCACGCCTTAAATAAAATCCTAAAAGATATCGTGGTTAAATATAAATCGATGGATGGATTTTTTTCTCCTTATATCCCGGGCTGGGACTGCCACGGCCTCCCCATCGAGACCCAGCTGATCAAGGAGATCGGCGATAAAAGGAAAAACATGTCGGTCCCCGAGTTCAGGCAGAAATGCAAAGATTACGCCCTGAAATATGTTGACCTGCAGAGAGAAGAGTTCAAAAAACTGGGAGTGTTCGGGGATTGGGACCATCCTTACCTGACCATCGACCATTCCTACGAAGAAAAGATCGTCGAGCTTTTCGGAACGCTGGCGGAAAAAGGCTATATCTACCGGGGAAAGAAACCGATCCACTGGTGCCCGGTCGACCGGACCGCGCTGGCGGAGGCGGAGATCGAATACGAGGACGAAAGATCGCCTTCGATCTACGTAAAATTCAAGGCCGTGGATAACCGGTCGCTGGCCATCGACAAGAAATCCCCGGTCGTAAATATCCAGTGCCCGGTCTCTTTCGTGATATGGACCACCACCCCCTGGACTCTGCCGGCCAACGTGGCGATTGCCGCTCATCCCGAATACGAATATGTTTTTCTAAATACGGGGACAGAAGTTTATGTTATCGCCGAAGGCTTGCTCGAAGATTTCGTTAAACGAATTGAAATTAAGGAACATAAAATTGTTGATAAAACTAAAGGCAGGTTTCTTGAAGGAATTCTCTGCAACCATCCGTTTGTTGAACGAGAAGTCCCGGTGGTGCTGGATGAACTGGTGACGCTTGAACAAGGGACCGGACTGGTGCACATTGCTCCCGGCCATGGAGAAGAAGACTATCAAGTTGGTTTGAAATATAAACTGCCCATGGTCATGCCGGTGGATGACCGCGGTTATTTTGATCAGACCGTTCCCGATTTTATCAGAGGAAAACATTACAACGAGGCTAACAAGTTGATCACTGAGAAGATGAAACAGGATGGGTCATTGCTTAAACTTGAATTTATAAAACATTCTTATCCACACTGCTGGCGGTGCAAAAAACCGGTGATCTTTCGCGCTACCGAACAGTGGTTTGTTTCGGTCGAAAAGAATGATCTGCGCCGGCAGGCTCTGAAAGCGATCGGTGACACCAAGTGGTTCCCTTCCTGGGGCGAAAACCGCATTCGCGGAATGGTTGAAACCCGGCCCGACTGGTGCATTTCGCGCCAGCGCTCCTGGGGTGTTCCCATTCCGGTTTTTTACTGCAAGAGCTGTGGGAAACCGCAGATGACCGGAAGTTTTAACCAGGCGGTTCGCGATTTGTTCAGGAAAGAGGGAACCAGCGGCTGGTTTGCCAAGGATGCCAGTGAAATTTTACCTACCGGCACAAAGTGTCCGGGTTGCGGAGGGAAAGAATTCACGAAGGAGACCGATATTCTGGATGTGTGGTTTGAATCCGGTTCATCTCACGCGGCGGTGCTTGAAACTCGAGAAGAATTAAACTGGCCGGCGGACTTATATCTGGAAGGATCAGACCAGCACCGCGGCTGGTTCCAATCTTCCTTACTTATCGCTACGGGTTACAAAGGGCGTGCCCCTTATAATGCAGTATTGACCCATGGCTTTACCATTGATGACAAAGGGAAGAAGATGAGTAAGTCCCTGGGAAATGTGGTTGATCCGCAGGATGTGGTCAAGCGCTATGGAGCGGATGTCTTGCGGCTTTGGGTGGCTTCGACTGATTTCCGCAACGATATGGCGGCGTCTGAAAAAATCTTAAAACAAGTGCAGGAAGCGTATACGAAAATCAGGAATACCTGTCGTTTTCTGATCAGCAATCTTTACGATTATCACTCCTCCAGCCATCCGGTTATTCAACCTGACAGTCTTTTGGAAATCGACAAATGGATTCTCCTTCGATTGAACCGATTAATCGAAAAAACCAATAAATCCTATGACAACTTTGAATTCCATTTGGTTTATCACGGACTTTATGATTTTTGCGTCAATGATCTTTCGGCATTCTATCTGGATATGTCAAAGGATCGGCTTTATTGTGACACCAAAGATTCGCTGGAGCGGCGCTCTGTGCAGACGGCCATCCATGAGATTCTATTTGCATTAATCAAGCTCATGGCCCCCATTCTCTCTTTTACGGCGGAAGATATTCTCGGATATGTCGCGGGTCACGAGTCACGGGTCGCGAGTGTTTTCTTGTTGGATATGCCGAAGGCGAAAGAAAAATATCTAGATATCAAGTTAGAAGAAAAGTGGGAGAGGATTCTGGAGTGGAGGGAGAAGGTTTACCAGAAGCTCGAAGTATTACGGGCTGGGAAAGAAATCGGCGGTTCGATAGACGCACAGGTTGTGCTCTTTGCTAAAGGAAAAGAACTCGAAACTTTAAAATCGGTTGAAGCATCGCTGCCAATGATCTTTATTGCTTCAAAGGTCGTGCTGGCTGAAGGCGAAGGCGAACCCAGAGTCGCTCACGCCCCCGGCGCCAAATGCCAGCGCTGCTGGAAATGGGCGGAAAGTGTTGGGCAAAACAAGGCACATTCGACACTTTGTGAGAGATGTGCTAAAGTAGTTATAGGACTGCCTGCCTACCGGTAGGCAGGGAGGCTAAATAATGGTCAAATCTGATATTAAAGACCCAAAACTGGCCCCCAAAGGGAAGCTGCGCATCGAATGGGCGGAGCGGGATATGCCGGTTCTCTCCCAGGTTAAGGACAAGTTCAGCCAGAGCCAGGTTTTAAAAGGGAAGAAGATGAGCGCCTGCCTTCATGTGACCGCCGAGACCGCCAACCTGGTCAGGGCCTTGAAAGCGGGTGGGGCGGACGTGGTCCTCTGCGCCTCAAATCCGCTTTCTACCCAGGACGATGTCGCGGCCTCTCTGGTTGAGGATTTTGGTATTCCGGTTTTTGCCATCAAAGGCGAAGACAACGAAACTTATTACAAGCATCTGGTGGCAGCAATAGAGCATTCCCCGGTGATCACCATGGATGATGGGTGCGATCTGGTTTCCACCATCTCCGCCAAGTACCCGGAGGTAGCCAAACAAATCATCGGGGGCATGGAAGAGACCACCACCGGAGTTATCCGCTTAAGAGCCATGGAAAGGGACGGGGCCTTAAAATTCCCGGTGATTGCGGTCAACGATGCCCAGACCAAAAATCTTTTTGACAATCGCTACGGGACCGGCCAAAGCACAGTTGACGGTATCATCCGCGCCACTGATATTCTTCTGGCCGGTAAAAACGTGGTGGTGGCCGGTTACGGCTGGTGCGGCAAAGGGTTTTCCATGCGCTGCAAGGGAATGGGAGCTAATGTTATTGTTACGGAAATCAATCCGATCCGGGGAATCGAAGCGGCGATGGATGGCTTCCGGGTGATGAGCATGGCGGAGGCGGCGCCGATCGGGGATCTCTTCTGCACCCTGACCGGGAACATCAACGTTATCCGGCCGGAACATTTTGAAAAGATGAAAGACGGCGCCATCGTTTGCAACTCGGGGCATTTTGACGTCGAAATCGACATTAAAGGCTTAAAGAAAATGGCGAAGGAAGAAAGAAAAAATGTCCGCAACTTTGTTGATCAATATATTCTCCCCAGCGGGAAAAGTATTTATCTCCTGGCAGAAGGCCGCCTGGTCAACCTGGCTGCCGCCGAAGGACATCCGGCTTCGGTCATGGATATGAGCTTTTCGACCCAGGCTTTGGCCACAGAATACGCGATCAAAAACGCAGGCAAACTTGCTCCTAAAGTTTACAATGTTCCTCAGGAGATCGAGAACTGGGTTGCTGTCGCTAAATTGAAATCAATGGGTATCGGCATCGATAAGCTTTCTGCCGAACAGGAAAAATACCTACTCAGCTGGCAAGAGGGAACCTGATGGAAGAAGAAAAACTTATCGAAGCGATCGAAAACATCCGTCGCGATAAGCACGATCCCTGGCGCTATCTCCTATTTACTTTTTTTAACGGTATCGCCCAGGGGGTGGGAATCGCGCTGGGAACCACCCTGGTTTTGGGCATCATCGTTTACGTCTTAACTGTCATTTTATCAAAGCTGGTCAACTTCCCGGTTCTTGGATATTATTTTGGAGAAATTATGAAGTTAATCGATGTTTATCTTAAACAGGGAGTGAGGGTCAGGTAGGGGATGCTTTTCTATCTGATTGCTTTTTTGGTCACAATCGGGGACCAGATCATTAAAATTCTTGTTCACAAGCACATGTATCTAGGGCAATCCATCCCGCTTATCAATGATGTCGTTAAGTTGACCTATGTGCGCAACACCGGCGCAGCTTTTTCTCTTTTTATAGGATTTTCTCCTTACTTGGCGGTTGTAGGAATCGTCGTGATTGCCGCGGTGATTTATTTTCATTACCAGATTCCCAAAGACAGTTATGTCCTCCAGCTTTCGCTGGCCTTTGTACTCGGGGGCAGCCTGGGAAATTTGGTCGACCGGATCTTGTACTCCTTTGTGATCGATTACCTGGATATCACTATTTGGCCGGTTTTTAATCTTGCCGATCTCATGATCAATATCGGGGTCATCATGCTGATCTACAAGCTTTTTGAGAAGGAAGAAAACGAAAAAGAGGATAAAAATGTACCCGGTACTGTTTAAAATCGGCCCTTTCGCCGCCCACGCTTACGGTTTTATGCTTGCCCTGGGATTTTTGTTAGGGATCCTCACCTCCATTTACTTTGCAAAAAAGGAAAGCATCAAAAGCGAAACTATTCTTAACCTTGCGATCTATGTCATAATTTCGGCCATCGCGGGCGCCCGCCTGCTTTATGTTCTCGTCGATTGGAACTATTTCAGCGGCCATCCGCTTGAAATAATCATGGTCCAGAATGGCGGTCTGGCCTTTTTGGGCGGCTTGATCCTCTCTCTTTTGACCATACTTGTTTACGCGAAGATAAGCAAGGTGCCCCCGCTCAAAATTCTCGACGCGGTAACGCCGGCAGGCTTCCTGGGATATTCCATCACTCGGATTGGCTGTTTTCTAAACGGTTGCTGCTTTGGCGTTCCGACCCAATTGCCCTGGGGGATCGTTTTTCCTCCCGGATCACCGGCCGCGGCTGCTTTTCCCGGAGAAGCGCTGCATCCGGTTGAGATCTACGCTTCGCTGACGACATTTGCGATTTTCCTGGTTTTGACCTGGATTTACCGCTCCAAAAGATTTGACGGACAGATCTTTTTTCTCGGCCTGATTTTTTATTCGATTTACCGGTTCCTGATGGAGTTCTTGCGCTTCGAGCCCAAATGGGTGTCGCTCTCTATCTATCAGTGGATGGTAATCCCTCTTTTTATTTTTAGCGTCTGGGGATTAAGCTGCTTTCGCAGAAGATCCGCTTAGAATCAATCCGAATGGAAAGAGTCTTTGAGTATATTATTGCTACGGAAAAGAAAGGGCAGAGATTAGATCAATTTCTATCTTTAATCGCCGAATTGAATCTTTCGCGCTCACAGGTTCAAAAGTTAATTGAGAATAAGTTCGTCACGGTGAACAACCAACCGGCTAAGCCGAGTTATAAAATTAAATTCGATGATCGAGTCAAAGTAATTGTTCCTCCGCCCAAAACCTTAACTATCGAGCCGGAAAACATTCCGCTGAATATCGTTTACGAAGATGAGGATATCATCGTGGTAAACAAACCGAAAGGTTTGGTGGTCCATCCGGCGCCGGGAAACTACAGAGGAACGCTGGTCAACGCCTTGCTCCATCACACCAAACTGGCGAATTTGGGTGCGCCGCTGCGGCCGGGGATTGTCCATCGTCTGGACAAAGACACTTCGGGACTGCTGGTGGCGGCAAAAAATGATAAGGCATACAAATCCCTCGTCAGACAGTTTAAAAATCGAGAAGTCGAGAAGACTTATTTGGCTCTGGTTCACGGAGTCATTAATAACAATGAGGGTCTTATTGAAGCCCGGATGGGAAGGCACCCGGTGCATCGGAAAAAAATGACCGTTGTCGAGAGTCGCGGGTCACGGGTCACGAGTCAAAAGTCAAGGGAAGCAATTTCATTTTACAAAATTCTCAAACGATTTAAAAGATATAGTTTAGTTGAAGTAAAGATCAAGACCGGGCGGACCCATCAGATCAGGGTTCATATGAGTTACATTGGTCATCCAGTGGTCGGTGATCCGACTTATGGGAAAAAGAAAGAAGAATTTGAAGTCTCCGGCCAGCTGTTGCATGCCAAGAAATTAGGCTTTATTCATCCCCGGACCGGTAAATATGTCGGATTCGAAGCCGAAATGCCGGAAGAATTCGTTAAAATATGGCGTAGCTTGTGATTATTCCAAGCACCAGAGGAATTCCAACAATAACTAATGTATCTCTAAGACTTAAACCGAGGTTGAAATAACCGACTGCAAGGAATATTCCTAGGATGGCGATCGCGGTTAAGGCCGCCCCATTTATCATCTTTTGGAATAAACTTTTATTTTCTCTCGGCAGAGGAATGCTTTCCACCTTTGGCAGATGGGGCTGCTCCGATGGGGTTACGATCCTGACTATTACTTCCCGGTTGTTCATTCTATTTTATTATCCTCACTTATTCTGGAAAATTTCACATAATCTTGCTATACTTTTTTAATGATCCTGATGATCGATCTCGGCAATACCAATATCGTCTTTGGCCTTTTTCAGGGGAATAAGTTAATCCGGCAATGGCGCCGGCCTTCGGACCGCTACAAAAAAATCCCGCATAACTTTAAGTGTGAGGGGGTGGTGGTGGCGAGCGTGGTGCCCGTGCTGGATGCCCCTTTGAGAGGTGAGATAAAAAAACGATTGGGCGCAAATCCGCACTTTGTTACCGGAAAAAATATCCGGGGACTTAAGATAAGAATCAGGAATAAGTCAGAAGTAGGGGCGGATAGACTGGTGGATGCCCTGGCGGCTTATAAATTATACGGCGGACCCTGCCTGGTGGTAGATTTTGGAACGGCGACCACCTTTGATGTGATCTCGAAAAAAGGAGAATACCTGGGAGGAATAATTGCCCCGGGAGTAGCTTTGGGAAGAGACGCTCTCTATGAGCGCACCGCGAAGCTTCCAAAAGTCAGCATTTCCGCTCCCCGGTCGCTGATCGGGAAAAATACCGTGTCTGCCATACAAAGCGGTCTGGTTTACGGTTACGTGGCGATGGTGGAAGGAATAGTTAAAAAAATAAAATCCCAAATCCCAAGCCACAAATCCCAAATTAAGGTAATAGCAACGGGAGGTTTGGCCAAGCTTATTTGCAAGTATACGAAGGTTGTTGATAGAATAGACACTACACTTACCCTAAAAGGGTTAAAAATGGTGGCAGATGATTTAGGGTTGGGGAGAAAAAATGTCGGAAGAACTGAGCGAGCTGCTTAAAGTCCGTCGCGAAAAGTTAGAGGAATTTAGATCCAGGGGGATGGATCCCTTCCCTTATAACTATGATAAAACGCATTCGGCGGCAGAGATTTTGAATAAGTTTAAAGAGCTTAAAGAAGGGGAAGAAAGCGCCGAGGAAGTTTCGATTGCCGGGCGCGTCATGACCAAGCGGGGGCATGGCAAGGCTTCATTCGCCCACCTTCAGGATGAAACCGGTCGGATCCAAATTTATGGCAAAGTGGACGTGTTGGGTGAAGAAAAATACGAATTGTATCAAAAATTAGATCTGGGAGACTTTATCGGGGTCAAAGGAAAAGTTTTCAAAACCAAAACTGGAGAGGTAACGGTTCGAACCCATAACTTTTCTCTCCTCTGCAAATCGCTGCACCCGCTTCCCGAAAAATGGCACGGCCTGCAGGACAAAGAAGTCCGTTATCGTGAACGCTACCTGGATCTGATAGTAAATCCGGAAGTTAAAGCCGTATTTTTAAAACGATTCAAGATTATTTCATTTATCCGAAAGTTTTTGGAAGAACGCGGCTTTCTTGAGGTCGAGACCCCGGTTCTGCATATTTTGCAGGGGGGAGCGGCGGCCAAACCTTTTGAAACTTTCCATGATGCGCTGGACATGCCGCTCTTCATGCGCATCGCGCCCGAACTTTATCTTAAACGCCTGATCGTCGGCGGATTTGAGAAAGTATTCGAAATGGGACGCGTTTTCCGCAACGAGGGGATGTCTTTTAAGCATAATCCGGAGTATACCATCCTTGAGGTCTACCAGGCTTATGCGGATTACAATGATGTTATGAAGCTAACCGAAGCGCTGATCGAGACAGTGGCAAAAGAAGTGCTGGGAACTCTGGAGATCGAATACAAGGGAGAAAAAATTAATCTGGCACCGCCCTGGAAAAAGATTTCACTGATAGATGCCTTGAAGGAGGAAGGGATTGATATCGAAAAGAAGGATGAAGCAGACATCCGAAGGCTGGCAAAAGAAAAGGGAATAGAAGGCTATGAGGAAATAGGCATCGGGAAAATAATTAATGTTCTCTATGATAAATTTGTTGAGCCCAATCTCAGACAACCGACATTTATCATTGATCATCCGATCGAAACCTCGCCATTAGCTAAGAAACATCGCAAAAATAAGGGACAGGTCGAGCGCTTTGAATTGATCATTGCCGGGATGGAGCTGGCGAATGCTTTTTCGGAACTGAACGATCCGATAGACCAGAGAGAGCGGTTTAAAAAGCAGGCCGAACTCAAGGCGGCAGGCGATCAGGAAGCGGAATCGATGGATGAAGATTTCCTGCGGGCGCTTGAGTTTGGCATGCCGCCGACGGGTGGACTGGGAATTGGGATCGATCGTTTAGTTATGATTCTGACCAACCAACCGTCTATCCGCGATGTTCTTTTCTTCCCCCACATGAAGCCGGTATGAAAGTAACTGAAACCTTTAAACGAGGCACTCCCACTTTATCTTTTGAATTTTTCCCTCCCCGGACTAAAGAACAAGAAGATAACCTCTTTGCAGTCATTGCCGAGCTTAAAAAATTCAATCCTGATTTTGTCTCCGTAACCTACGGCGCGATGGGAACCACGCGCGAAAAGACTTTTTTCTGGGTAAATGAGATCAAGCACAAGTATCAAATTGAGCCAATTGCTCATCTGACTTGCGTGGCAGCGACCCGCGATGATATTTTTCGCCAGCTTGATAAACTTGAATCGATCGAAATCGAAAATGTTTTAGCTCTACGCGGGGATCCGCCTGAAGGTGAAGAGGATTTTGTTCCCCCTCAAAATGGCTTTCGCTTTGCAAAGGAATTGATTGTCTTTATTAAGAAATGTAAGCCGGGTTTTTGTTTGGGAGCAGCGGGTTTTCCCGAAGGCCATCCTCAAACTTCTAACTTGGAAGAGGATACAGAATATTTAAAGGAAAAAATCAATGCCGGGGCGGAATATGTTATTACCCAGCTCTTTTTTGATAATCAATTCTATTTCGATTTTGTTGAAAGATGCCGAAAAGCCGGAATTCGCGTCCCGATCATTCCGGGAATCATGCCGATTACCAGCCTCAAACAGATCAAGAAAATGACTAAAGTATGCGGAGCGACTATTCCATCTAATCTGCTTGAACGTTTGGAAAAACATGCAAATGATAAAAAAGCCATTCAGCAAATCGGGGTTGAACAAGCGGTTTCCCAGTGCCAGGAGCTATTGAAAGCGAAGGTTCCGGGGATTCACTATTTCGTCATGAACCAGGCCGAGCCAATCTCCCAGGTTTTAAGCCAGCTTACATCCTTCCGCCGATAATTATTTCAGGTATTCTTATAGTCGGTTGGGCATCCGAAACCGGCGCGTGATCGTATTTGCCGCACACCCCAGTTTGGAATCCGAGATCGGATCCTACCATGTCAATAATCTCTAGAATTTTCGGACCATTGCCGGTCAAAATCGCTCCCCGCACCGGATGTTTGATCTTCCCATCCTCGATCAGATAACCCTCATTGACTTCAAAAACAAAATCGCCGTTGGTAACGTTGACTTCGCCGCCTCCCATGCGTTTAACCAGCAGCCCATTTTGAATGGAGGCAATAATTTCAGCAGGATCCATTTTCCCGGGCGCAATTAAAGTATTAGTCATCCGGGGAACCGGTTTATTTCTAAAGCTTTCTCGCCTGCCGTTGCCCGAAGCCGGAATACCCAGTTGTTTGGCGGTGAATTTATCGCTCATGAAGCCTCGCAGGATTCCGTTTTCAATTAAGATAGTTTTTTGCGCGGGGGTTCCTTCGTCATCAAAATTATAGGAACCGAATTTCCCGGGAAGGGTGGTGTCGTCAAGGACGGTAACCATCTCCGAGGCGACTTTTTTTCCGACTTTGCCTGCGAAGATGGAGGTTCCTTTCATAATGAAATCCGCTTCGAGAGCGTGACCACAGGCTTCGTGGATTAAAGTTCCTCCAGCTTCCGAAGAGATAACAACCATCATTTTGCCCGAAGGTGCATGGGGAGCTTCCAGCATTTTGAGCGCTCTCTCTGCTGCTTTGCTGGCGTAATGTTCCGGCGGAAAAAGATCAAAAAGCTCAAAACCAACCGTCCCCCCCGGGGCCTCATAACCGGTCTGAAGAATCCCGGCTTTTTCCGCAATCACGTTGATAAAGTAGCGAGTGCGGATACGGTTATCTTCGACATAAATGCCTTCCGAATTAGCAATAGTGACCGCCTGGTTTGAATCGGCATAACGGACGGTTACTTGTTTGATCTTTTCTCCAAAGGAGCGGGCGGTTTTATTGAGGGTTTCTACTTTTGAAACCTTTTCTTCCATCGGAACCTGGTCCGGCCGGCGAAGAATTTTGCTTACCGGCTGGTAAGCGACCTGAGGTTTCAATTCAAATTTTGAACCCTTCTTTTCTCCGGAGATCGATCGTGAAATCCCGAGGGCTGCTTTCATGAGCGCTTCGAAGCTGGTATCAGAAGAAGCACTATAGGCGGTTTCTTTCCCCGAAATTAACCGAATACCAGCACCGCTGTCGATCCCGGAAGAGATTTTTTCGATTTTATTGTCTTCGCAGGAGACGGTAGTGGCATTTGATTCCTCGATGAAAATTTCGGCGAAATCTCCACCGTTTTGGAGCGTAATGGATAAAATCTCTTCAAGATTTTCTTGGGAGAGCATAGATTTATTTGGCCTCCGCCCAGTTTTTCCTTACGCTGACATCAACTTTGACCGGAACTTTTAAAGGAATCGCGCCAACCATTTCTTCTTCAACAATTTTCTCGACTTTCTCGACTTCTTCTTTTGGACATTCGAACACCAATTCATCATGAACCTGCAAGATCAATTTAGTTTTTGAATTTTGACTTTTGAGTTTTGAATTTATTCTGACCATGGCTACCTTTATCATATCGGCGGCGGTTCCCTGAACCGGGGTATTGATGGCAATCCTCTCGGCAGCGGCCCTCAGCCCTCCATGCGGGCTGTTGATATCCGGCATCGGTCTTTTTCTGCCTAAAAGTGTGGTAACATATTGGTTCTCTCGAGCTTCCTTGATCGTTTTTTCAATAAAGGATTTTACTCCCTTATGTTTATCAAAATATCTTTCAATATATTTAGCAGCTTCGGTCTTTTTAATTTTCAATTGTTTGGCCAAGCCGAAATCTGAGATGCCGTAAATGATGCCGAAGTTGACCGCCTTGGCCGCTCCCCGTTCGATTCCCAACTCGTCTGCCGTCGCTTGGTGAATGTCTTTCTCTTCCTGGAAGGCTTTTATCAATTCGTGATCCTCGCTCAGATGGGCCAGGATTCGGAGTTCGATCTGCGAATAATCAGCGGCCAGGATCAACCAGTCTTTCTTTTCCGGAATAAAAGCGGAGCGGATCCTTTTTCCCCATTCGCCTTTGGCGGGAATATTCTGGAGATTAGGCTCAGAACTCGAAAGTCTGCCGGTAGCGGTGATGGTTTGGTTAAAGGAAGTATGAATCCTTCCGGTTTTAGGATTGATAAGTTCAGGCAATACATTAATGTAAGTGCTTTTAAGCTTGGTAAGCTGGCGGTAATCCATCAGTTTTTCTGCGATCTCGAATTTTTGCCTGGCCAGCTCCTCCAATACTTCCACGTCGGTCGATGCCCCCGTCTTGGTCTTTTTAATGACCGGCAGCATCAGTTTATCAAATAATATATGAGCCAATTGTTTGGGCGAGTTAAGGTTAAATAATTCTCCGGCAATGGCGAAAATGTGCCGTTCCAGCTCCTTTAATTCATTTTCGATCTCACTCGACATCTGCTTGAGCGCGGGGATATCGATAAAGATCCCTTCTTCCTCCATACCGATCAGGACCCCGACCAGCGGCATTTCGATCTCATGAAAAAGCTTATCCATTTTCTGGCCCTTCAGCGCCAGTTTGAAGATCTCGTACAACCCGAAGGTGGAATCGGCGTCGCTGCCGGCGTAATCGGTCGCCAGGTCGATCGGAACTTCAGAAAAATCGGTGAATTCAGCGTCTTTGCCGATCAGCTCCATCAATTTGATCATCTCCCGTCCCAGGAACTGCTTGGCCAGATGCTTAAGCGAGTATTTGCCGGAGATCGGATCGATCAAATAGGCTGCGACCATGGTATCGAAATAGGGGCCGCAGACCGTTATCCTAGCGTTATTTAATATCTTGATATCATACTTGAGATTGTGGCCGATCTTTGTCCGGTCTGACATGAAAATCGGGCGGAGCTTTTCCAGTGCGGTCTTTTTATCGACTTGTTCGCCTTTTCTATGGCCGAGCGGCAGATAATAAGCTGACCGGGTTTCGGTCGAAAATGAAATCCCGATAATATCAGCGGTAAAGGTGTCAAGCCCGGTGGTTTCCAGGTCAAAAGCGAAAGCTTCGGCCTTTTCCAGTTTTTTGACCAATTCATCCAGCTCTTGTTCGGTTTGGACCGTTTTAAAAGCGAATTTGGCGATCTCTTCCCTTTTACGCTCGATCACATTCGAGCTCTTAAATTCTTCCACTTCTCCGCCGTATTTATTAACCAGACTATCGAATTCTAATTTTTTAAATAAGGGAAGGGCTTTTGACCAGTCGGTTTCCCCGCGCCGCATTTTCTCAAGGTCGAAATCGATCGGCGCGTCGGTAACGATGGTCCCCAGCTTCTTGCTCAATTCGGCCAGATGGAGATTGTTTTTCAGATTTTCCTTCAAAGCCGGCTTTTTGATCTTATCCAGGTTCTGGTAAATATTTTCCAGCGTGCCGAATTCCTTTAACAGCTCCTCGGCGGTTTTTTCCCCCACCTTGGGGACCCCAGGGATATTGTCTGAAGCGTCGCCCTTGAGCGCTTTGTAGTCGATCAGCTGATCGGGTCTTAATCCATAGCGCTCCTCTACTTCTTTCTCACCATACAGAACGGTGTCGGTTATCCCTTTACGGGTAGTCAGAACTTTAATATGTTTATCGACCAACTGCAGAGGGTCCAGATCGCCAGAAACAATGGTGACATCCAGCCCTTCCTTTTCTGCCGCCCGGGCCAGTGTGCCGATCACGTCATCGGCCTCATAACCAGCTAATTCATAGACCGGAATATCCAGGGCTTGTGCTACTTCCTTCACGTAAGGGATCTGCTCGTGCAGGGTGGGGGGTGTTTTCTGGCGGGTAGCTTTATATTCTTTATATTCAATATGGCGGAAAGTCGGTTCTGGCCGGTCAAAAGAGATGGCGACATAGTCCGGCTTCTCATCCAGCAGCTTTAGGATCATGTTGGTGAAGCCGTAGATAGCGTTAGTCGTGATGCCGGTGGCGGTCTTCATGCTGTCCGGCAGGGCGTAAAAAGCGCGGTAAGCCAGGGAGTTGCCGTCGATCAGGACTAATTTCGGATTATGTTTATTCCCCATCATCTTATTCTATAGCTTTGTATAAAGAAAATGAAGCGAAATTATTGGGATCACTTGCGGATAATTAGGAGGGAGGTGATAAACATGAGTGAGATTTATTGTGTTACAAATTGTTCGGGGGCTAAAGGTGCCTTTCAGGCCAATGCGGCCAAAGATGATCCCAGGGTTGGCATTAAAGGGAAGGTTGAGATCAAAAAAGGCCAAAGCGCTACATACGAGGCTTTGACCGATGCCAGCAATACTGTTAAATGGGAGATCACTGATCCCGATGGCAAGGTAACGATCGAGATAACCAGGACGATGCTCTTAAAGCCAACCGAAACCGGAAGTTACAATTTGCGATTATTTGTGACCGACCCAAAGGGGAATTCTAACGAAATGCTCCTGACGGTTACAGTTAAAGCGAAGTAATGGAGAGGTGAGAGCGCTTTTTGCGTTCCGAGAGCCCTACGATTTTTCGCCGAGCTGGAAGCGGACGAACCGGCGGATGACCAGGTTCTCGCCGATCTTGGCCGAGAGCTCTCCCAGGAGATCCTTGATACTCTTGTTCTGGTCCCGGATAAAGGGCTGGTCGAGCAGGCAGACTTCGGAATAAAACTTCTGCAGGCGTCCCTCCACGATCTTTTCGACCGCCTTTTCAGGCTTGCCTTCCGTCCCGGCCTGCGTGGAGATAATCTCCTTTTCGTGCTCGACAATCCCGTCCGGTACGTCGTCCTTCGTAATGTATTGCGGGTTGGCGGCGGCGATCTGCAGGCAGAGATCCTTTACAAAGGCCTGGAAGTCGGTGCTGCGGGCCACAAAATCGGTCTCGCAGTTGACCTCGACCAGAACCCCGATCTTGCCCCCGATATGAATGTAGGAATCGATCAGGCCTTCAGCGGCGATCCTTCCGGCACGGCGCGCGATAGCGGCAATCCCTTTCTTTCTTAAGATGTCGATGGCTTGTTCGAAATCGCCTTTGGCGTCGGTAAGGGCGGCCTTGCAATCCATCATGCCGCAACCGGTTTTTTCTCTTAAATTTTTAATCGTTTCGGTTGTGATTTCCATAGCTAGAATCCAATTCTTTTTTCTTCCTCTTCTTCTTTCGGAGTGATAATGGTGGTTAAAACCGCTTCTTCGAGCTGTTCTTCTTTGGTCAGGGCTTCCACCTCTTCAACTTCCAGCGGCACCGCGATTTCTTCCGCTCTTTCTTCAAGCGGTTTGCTTATTTCCCGGCCGGCAATGACGGCTTCGGCGATGATACTGGTCAGCAGTTTGATCGAACGGATAGCGTCATCGTTTCCGGGCATCGGGTAATCGACTTCATCCGGATCAGCATTGGTATCCACGATGGCTACTATCGGAATCCCGAGCCGGCGGGCTTCCTTAAGTGCGGTCTGTTCTTTTTTCGTATCAACAATAAAAACCACGGCGGGAAGGCTGACCATCAGACGAATTCCTCCCAAACCCCTGACTAATTTTTTGTGTTCCCGCTCCAGCATGATGACTTCTTTTTTGGGGAGCTTTTCATAAGTCCCGTCTTCCTTCATCTTTTCGATCTCATTTAAACGGGTAATGTTTTTCTTAAGAGTTTTGAAATTGGTCAGCGTGCCGCCCATCCATCTTTGGTTAACAAAAAACATCCCGCAGCGTTTGGCTTCCTCTTCAATCGCTTCCTGCGCCTGTTTTTTTGTCCCCACAAAGAGAACCGTCCCGTTAGTGGAGGCCTTTTTTACAAATTCATAAGCTTTTTCAATCAAGGGGATGGACTTATGCAGGTCGATAACATGGATGTCATTTCTCGAAGAATAGATATATTTTCGCATCTTTGGGTTCCAGCGCTTGCTCTGGTGACCGAAGTGCACTCCTGCTTCGAGCAGTTCTTTCATGGTTACTACGGGCATGGTTTTCTCATTCTAACACAGGGAATTTATTTTTGCAACCGAGGAAGATATTAGGTGTTTCTTCCTCGGGCGGCCAGCCGCGTTCGTCGAAGGTGATCGAGAAGTACTGGGCGGAAGGGTGATAGGCGTAGTGGAAGCCCAGCCCGGCAAATTTTAGACTGAGGCCGGAAGTGTAATTATCCTGGTCAAGACCGATCCGGAGGGTCAAAAATGGACTGGGTGAGAGCTCAAGTCCGCTGTGGAGCATCACCGACTTTGGATATTGAGAATTAAATTCTCCATCCACCGCTGCCACCAGCTCCAGCGGGCAGAAAACCGCTGAATTAAAACCGCTTCCCAAAAGATACAGGCGCGCCCCGGCTTTGACGGCCTGGGGGAGATTTTCACTTTCCCCATTTTGATAAGATATTTTGCCTGAACTCAAGAGATTTTTCCCAACCAATCCGAGGCTCAGCCAGCTCAAACCGCGCTGGAGAATGCCGATATCCATATTCCATCCGCTGCCGTCACCGCCGTTGATTTCGGTCCCATCTGAGAAGTAGTATTTTAAATTAATTCCCAGTGAAGTTTTTTCTCCCAACTTGGTTCCGCAGCTGGCAAAGGCAACACTGCTGCCAAAATCGGCCTTTCGCGAAAGTACACCGCTGGTATTGCGGATTTCGATCCCCGAAGTGAAACTTCCCACATAACCAAAGCCAACCGCGCTCTGTTTTCCCAGCGGATAGACCGCCCCCAGTACGGTGTAATTCACATCTTCGAGGAGGTTCCCTGCCATGCTGGAGAATTTAAAACTGTCGATCTCTCCCAGCCCGGCGGGATTGGTAAATATGGTATCCCCTTCTTCCGCTATCGCCACCGCAGCCCTGCCCATGCCGAGAGCTCGGGCCCCCATGCCGATTGAGAGAGGATCAAAGGTGTTTTGGGCAACGCTTTGCGTTGCTAAAATTAAAATGATGATCAGCGGTTTATAACCCATATCTTGCCCTTGCCAACTCTCGTTCCGTCTTTGCTGATGATTCGATAGAGATAAATTCCGCTGCCAACCAGTTCGTTATCGTAACCGTATCCATTCCAGGCGGTTCGATTGGTCGATCCGCCCTGCAGGTCAAAGGCCTTTCGCAGCAAAAGCCGGGCGGACATGTCATATAGGTAGAGAGTGGCTTCAGCGGTGGTATCGGTGATGCATTCGATGGTTGCGCTCTCGCCGCCTTTAGGGTTGAAGGGGTTGGGGTAGTTAATGACGGTAATTAATAGGAGGAGGACCAAGAGCCAATTAATTGGTTTCATGCTTATTATAATACCGAAAAGTTTGGCGATTTACTATGCCATTTTGCATCTTAATGTGGGGTGGTATAATCCTAACTGATGGAGATTGCTCAAAGAATCAACGAAATAAAAACGCGCATCGCTGCTGCGGCAACCGGTTCCGGCCGTAATCCTGAAGAAATTAAATTGGTCGCTGTCGTAAAAAACGTTCCCGCCGATTTAATTCTTCAAGCCCTCGATGCCGGCATTACCGATCTCGGAGAAAATCGAGTACAGGAGGCAAAAGAAAGACACGAAATCATTAAGGCGAAATTTCCGAACGTTGCCTGGCACATGATCGGACACCTGCAGCGGAATAAGGTTGGACAGGCGCTTGACATCTTTGATATAATACAATCGGTTGACAGCGAGCGACTGGTAGAGGAAATTAATAAACGCGCCGTCAAACCCGTCCCCATCTTAATTGAGGTTAATACTTCTGGTGAAACATCAAAATTTGGAGTCGAAATTGATAAAGCCATTGATCTGGTTAATTTTGCTTCGTCCTTTGATAAAATAAAAATTTTAGGTTTGATGACGATCGGCCCCTTAAGGGGGGAAGCCCGGACTAGTTTCAGGAAATTAAAGGAGATTAGAGATAAAATTAACGAATTAAATATCCCCGGGGTCGGAATGAAATTTATTTCCATGGGGATGACGGACGATTTTGAAGCGGCAATTGAAGAGGGATCTAATTTGGTGCGCATCGGCCGAGCAATTTTTTATTAAAAGGGAGGAGTAGATATGGTAAGCAACATTTTAAGACGAGCGAAGGAGTTTATCGGGCTTGAAGAAGAACAGGAAGAAAGCAGCAGCGGGCATCAGCTGGATATGGGTTCGGTGTTGAGAGGGAGAAAAGAAACCAAGTCGGAAGGAGATTATGAAATCAAGTTTTACGAGCCCAAGGTTTATGAAGACTCGTTGAATATTTCAACTAACCTGCGGGCCGGCTCGCCGGTGATCATCAATCTTAAACATCTTGACCCGGCCGAAGGGACGCGGCTGATCGATTTTGTCTGTGGCACCGCCTATGCGATCGATGGGCACATGATGAAAATAGGGGAATCCATATTTTTGTTCGCTCCCAGCTCAATTGCGATAACCTCCGCGGAGGAGCGCGCTTCTCTAGGCGAGGAGCTGGAGATCGACCGGGCCAAGAGAGATACCTTCTTTTCTAGATGAAAATCGCGTTTATAGGCGCGGGGAGGATGGCGGAGGCGTTAATTTCACGTTTGCCCCGCGGAGTGCTGGTTTCGGATATTAAAAAAGATCGGCTTTCCCGCTTAAAGAAAAAATATAAAGTTAAAATCGCAAAGAGCAATCTCGAAGCATTTCAACATGGCGAAGTGGTTATGCTTTCGATTAAACCCCAGCATATGGCTGAAGTTTTAAATGAAGTCACGAGTCTCGGGTTACGAGTCTCGGGTCGGAAACTGATAATTTCCATTGCGGCGGGAATCCCGCTTAGTTATTTGCAAAAAAAATTACCAGGATTTTCAATCGTCCGCGCCATGCCGAATAACCCGTGCCTGGTAGGAGAAGGTATAATAGCTTTGGCTAGAGGGAAAAAAGTTCGGAGTTCGGAGTTGGGAGCGGCAAAAGAAATATTCAAAAGGGTTGGTGAAGTAATAGAAGTCCCGGAAAAGTGGATGGATGCAGTGACGGGGCTTTCGGGATCGGGGCCGGCTTTCATTTATCGAACCATCGAAGGATTGACGGGAGGAGGGGTTGCCGCCGGATTGCCGAAAAGGGTAGCGGCAAAACTTGCGCTGCAAACGGCGCTTGGGTCAGCAAAGACCTTGAAAGTTACCGGTAAATCTCCGGAAGAACTTCGCGGGATGGTAACGTCTCCGGGTGGAACAACGATCGAAGGTATCAAGGTGCTTGAGAAACGAAAGTTCTCCCGCGCTTTGCTGGATGCAGTGGTGGCGGCGGCGAAAAAATCCAGGACTCTTAGTCAGCGATGGACTTTGTAATTTTTGCAGTCAATTTCTTGTTTTCGATTTATTATATTTTATTGGGTTTACGCGCGGTTTTGCCCTGGATTCCTCATAACCGAATGAATCCTTTGCTAAGCCCGGTCTATAGGTTTACGGATCCGTATTTAAATCCGATTCGGGCCGGTTTGCCGCCGTTTCGTATAGGAATCGATGTTTCACCCTTTATCGGAATTTTTCTGCTCTGGTTGGTGCAGAGAATTATTTTATATTTAATTGGAGGATTGTAAAGTGCCGCTTCTCGTGGTCGGCTCGATTGCTCTGGACTCGATTCGAACTCCCTTTGGAGAGAAAAAGGAGATCTTGGGAGGATCGGCGGTTCACGCGGCGGTTTCCTCCAGTTTTTTTTCCACGACTGCGCTGATCGGGCCGATCGGCAACGATTTCCCGTCCGAACATCTTGAATTTCTGAAGTCCAGGAACATCAATCTTTCGGCTTTGCAGAAATTGGATGGGCCCACTTTTCGCTGGAGCGGTTATTACGAATACGATATGAATCAGGCCCATACGCTGGACACCAAATTAAATGTTTTAGCTCAATTTGACCCAAAGATCCCGGAAGCTTTTCGTGAAAGCCCTTTTGTTTTTTTGGCGAACCTTGATCCGGAATTGCAGTTAAAAGTTATCAGCCAGCTGAAAAAGCCGAAAATTCTGGCGGCGGATACCATGAATTTTTGGATTGAAAGCAAACGCGAAGCCTTGCATGAGGTAATCAAAAAAGTGGATTTTATGTTAATGAACGATTCTGAAATCCGGCAATTTATGGAAACTCCCAACCTTCCTCTGGCAGCCCAACGCTTGCTTAAGCTGGGATGCAAGGGGGTAATTATAAAGAAAGGCGAGCACGGAGCGCTTCTCTTCACCGATTCAACTCATTTCTCGGCCCCATCCTATCCTCAGGCTATGCTCCGTGACCCGACCGGGGCAGGGGATAGTTTTGCCGGAGGTCTCATGGGATACCTGTCAAGAACCGATGACTTGTCGGAAAGCAATATTAGAAAGGCGGTAATTATCGGGTCGGTTATGGCTTCGTTCAATGTCGAGGATTTCAGTCTGGATCGATTGAAAAGGTTGAAACACAAGGAGGTCATGCAGCGCTTTGAAGAATTCCGGCATTTTTCGGAGTTTGAAGCTCTGTCGGTCGTGCACTGGGTATAGATAGGAGGCAAAAATGTTAGAAGAATTTCAGCGGATCGGAAAATATTTGTTTCAGGAGGGATTGATCGATTCTCACAGCGGGAACATGAGTATACGGACGGGAGATAAAATTTTTATCACCCGCCGCGATGCTATGCTGGGAGAATTAAAAGAAGGAGATTTGATCGAGGTCGGTATGGGAGCCGGGGAAATGGACAATCAGGTTTCAAGGGAGCTGCCCTCCCACCGCACCATTTACCGAGACACCCGGGCGGAAGCTATCATTCACGCCCACCCGCCCAATGCCATCGCCATTTCGATCACCGACAACAAAATTATTCCCCAGGATGCGGAAGGGCTTTACCTGTTTAAATCCGCGGCGATTGTGCGCGTGCGCCAGGCGATTGGCTCCGACGAAGCGGCCCGACTTCTTCCTTCATTTTTACAAGGAGGAAATGTAATCGCGGTGGTCAAAGGCCATGGCAGTTATTCAATCGGCAAAAATTTGGAAGAAGCCTACAAATATACTTCATCGCTGGAGAGCTCCTGCCGCATTTTGGTGGCCATTCGCGCTTCGAGCGGAGCCCGTCCCCCCCTTCAAAAAGATAAAGTTGAGCGCCGCCACGCCATCCCTCCCGGCATTGGCGTCATGGACCGCAGCCGCTATCATAAAAGATGATGGAGCTCCTCGAAAAAGTCAAAACCTATAATCCCAAAGCGGATTTGGAAATCATCAAGAGTGCCTACGAATTCGCCAAACGCGCCCATACCAGCCATAAAAGACTTTCGGGCGAACCTTATATTACTCATCCTCTGGCGGTGGCTGAGATCCTGGCGGATTTGGAACAGGATCCGGTGACCCTCGCTGCGGCTCTGCTCCATGACGTCATCGAAGACGCCGGTATCAATCGAGACGAACTTTCCGCCGGCTTTGGAGAAGAAATTGTCAAGATGGTTGAGGGAGTTACCAAACTCAGCCAGCTTACTTTTATCAGCCGGGAGGAGCGACAGGCTGAGAATTTCCGCAAGATGTTTGTGGCGATGGGAGAGGATTTTCGAATCATTATCATCAAACTGGCGGACCGCCTGCACAACATGCGTACGCTGCAGTACATATCGCCGCCTAAGCAGAAAGAGACCTCGCTGGAGACGCGGGAGATCTTTGCTCCGCTGGCCCACCGCCTTGGGATGTGGCGCCTGAAATGGGAGCTGGAGGATCTGGCGTTTTCTTATCTTGATCCGGACAAGTATGAATTTATCAAGAAGAAGGTGGCGGAAAACCGCGCCGATCGCGAGTCCTATATCAAAGATTTCATTGATTCAGTCAAGGAACGCCTGCTTCAGGTCGGTATTCAAGCGGAAGTGAACGGACGCGCCAAACATTTTTACAGCATTTACCATAAAATGGTGGATCAAAACCTGGAATTTGAAGAAATTTATGACCTGACGGCGGTGCGCATAATCGTGGAAACGATCAAAGAGTGCTATGCCGTCCTGGGAATAGTCCACGCGGCCTGGAAGCCGATTCCGGGAAGATTCAGAGATTGTGTTGCGATGCCAAAATCCAACGGTTACCAGTCACTGCACACCACGGTCATCGGTCCGGCCGGTCGGCCGGTTGAGATCCAGATCCGCACGCGCGAGATGCACCGCATCGCCGAATACGGAATTGCGGCACACTGGCGCTACAAGGAAGGGGAAACCGATAAAGTTCTCGACCAGAAAATGGCCTGGTTCCGCCAGATGCTGGACTGGCAAAGCGAATTGAAAGACGCCAAAGACTTTATGGAAAGCCTCAAGATCGACCTGGTGGTGAACGAGGTTTTTGTCTTCACTCCCAAGGGAGATGTTTTTGATTTGCCGGTGGGGGCGACGGCGGTTGATTTTGCCTACCGAGTGCACACGGAAGTCGGACATCGCTGCATGGGAGCCAAAGTTAATGGCCGTATCGTTCCTCTGGATAATTCGCTCGGCAATGGGGATATTGTTGAGATCATTACCGGGAAAAAAGACAGTCCAAGCATGGATTGGCTCAGTTTTGTAAAAACGGCGGGAGCACGCATAAAAATTAAAAATTGGTTCAAGCGACAGCGGGCGGAGGAAAAAGCCGAAGAAGTTCCGGAGGCGGTTTCAGCCCGCGAAGAAGCGGCGGTTCGACCCCTCCTGGTTCCCCGTCCCCGAATTAAAGTAAAATCGGCAATAACGGTTTCGGGATTGGAGAATGTTTTGGTTAAATTTTCCAAATGCTGCAGTCCGATTCCGGGAGAGGAGATTGCGGGTTTCGTAACGCGGGGCAGGGGAATAGCCATTCACCGCCAGGATTGTCCGAATCTGGTGCGGCAGCAGATTACCCCCGAAAAAAGAGTCAAAGTTGAATGGAACCCGACTTCGGATCAGATTTTTCCGGTAGAAATTGAAATCGAAGCTTTTGACCGGGTAGGGGTTTTCAAAGATATTCTGGGTCAGATTTCAGAAACCAATACCAATGTCTCCGCGGCGGAGGTCTCTACCAAGCGTGGCAGCTCCGCCTTTCTGCGTTTGGTAGTTGATGTGAAGAACACCGAACACCTCGAACGGGTAATTCAGGCCATCCGGCGGGTTTCTGATGTCTACGATGTGATCAAGAAATAACCTTCCTTTAGCCTTCCGGGTTATGTTATAATGACGCTGTGCATCGCGTGCTTAAAGGTATAGCAAAGAATCGACGCGTCGCTTCGGCTTATATGTTTGTCGGCCCCCCCGGCCCGAGCAAAAGTGAAGAGGCGCTTGCTTTTGCGGATGGTTTAGGCTGTAAAAACATAGATAAAATCAGGGTTAAACCGGAAGGGTCATCCATAAAGATCGATCAAATCCGGGAGCTTCAGCAGCTGATCCGCTACGGACCTTACGCGGGGGAGTTTTTATTTGTCCTGGTGGAACCGGCGGATACGCTGACCGCCGAAGCGGCGGCCGCCTTTTTAAAAACACTGGAAGAGCCGCCCCCCGGAGTGGTTTTTATTCTGCTGGTGGAGCGTGAAGATCAGCTGCCGCTGACGATTGTTTCAAGGTGCCAGAAAGTTATCTTTGGGGAAGATGGGCTAGTTTGGGAGCCTAATCCAGAATTCGGCTCTTTTTATTTAGAAATGAGGAAGATCCGCGAAAAGAGCATTATAGAAATTTTTGGATTAGCCTCGAGTTTGGAAAAGGAAAAAGAGAAAATCGAGCCATTGCTCTACGATCTGGTTTTTTTCGCCAGATACGAATTAAAAAATTTGAAGCTGGTCAGAGTTCTTCTCGAAGCAATAAAAAATATAAAGAAGAAGGCGAATTTGCGGCTGACGCTGGAGGTTGCGCTATTAAAATGTCAGACCAATTAAAATTAGCGATCAAGCTAAGAAAGTTTAATCGGATCTGCCCGATCACGGGATATAAAGAAGAATCAATCCGCATCGGGGCGCCGGTAATAGTGCAGACGGATCGGGGGATAGAATACGGCGAGATCGTGTCTTATCAGCATGGTTTTCCGCGCGCTCTCTCCCGGGACGTTCGCCTTAAAAAAGTGGTGCGTTATGCTACGGCCGAGGACCTCGAGAGAGAAAAATCTATCCCGGAGATGGAAGCCAAGGCTTTGGCGGGAGCGGCGCAGAAAGTGAAAGAGCATGAGCTGGCGATAAAAATTATTGATCTTGAATATCTCTTTGATACCAACAAGCTGATCGTTTATTATAGGACGGAGACAGGAGGAAAAGCTCCCAATTTGAGAGATCTTTCACGGGATCTTTCCACCGCCTTTTCGGCGCGGGTCGATCTACGGCAATTATCCGCGCGCGACGAAGCTCGACTGTTCGGCGGGTTGGGGCCCTGCGGGCGGCCGCTTTGCTGTTCGGTTTGGCTGGAAAAACCGAAGCATGTAACGGTCAAAATGGTAAAGGAACAGGGGCTGGCGATATCCCCGACCAAGACCGCCGGGGTCTGTGGTCGTCTGATGTGCTGTCTGGAATACGAAAGCGAAAAATAAGAGAGAGGAGGGGAAAATATGTCGAAAATCGAGATTCGCAAAGGCGAAGAGCTGGAAAAAGCTCTCCGCAAATTTAAAATGAAGTTGCGTCACGAAGGAGTTTTGGATGAAATGAAGAAACGGGAATATTATGAAAAACCCTCGCAGCGACGGCGGAAAGAGGCGGAGACGGCCCGGCGCCGGGAGATGAGAAGAAGAAAAGAAGCGGAATGAAAGTCTTAGATCGCTACGTTTTTTTTGAGATGATCGGCCCCTTCCTAATCGGGGTGGTAGGTTTTATTCTGGTTTTGACCGTCGATCTACTGTTTACCATGGCCGACTTGATTATTAATAAGGGAGTTCCTTTTTGGGCGGTTCTCAAGCTGCTGGTCTACAAACTGCCTTCGCTGCTGGTCTTGACCTTTCCGGTTTCTACCCTGTTTGGCACCGCCATGGCCCTGGGTCGGCTTTCTAATGATAATGAAATTACCGCTTTGCGCACTTCAGGCGTGACCCTGTTTAGAATCGCAGCGCCGATTTTGATAGTTGGGATTTTAGTCAGCTTGATCTCATTTATTACCAATGAAAAAATTGTCCCCCGCGCCAACCTGGTTTCTACTAACATCATCCGTCAGATTATTTATAAACAACCGCTTCCCGAGGTGAAGGAAAATGTGTTTTTTAAGGATGCCCATAATCGTTACTACTATGCCCGCCGGGTTAATATGAAAACCAAAAACATGGAAAGCGTGGTGGTTTATGAAGTGACGGACGAAAAATTCCCGCGTTTTATTCTGGCCGAATCGGCTATTTTTGCGGGAAGAATCTGGGAGCTGAAGAACGGAGTAATCCACAGGTACGATGAAAAAGGGTATCTCAATTACGAGGCGAATTTCTCCGAGATGAAAATAAATGTTTCGGAAGATGTTTTAAGCTTTACGGAACAAAAGACCCCTCAGGATATGGAACGCAAAGAATTGGTTGATATGATCAATGTATTGGCAAAGGGAGGAGCAAACACTCATTCACTGCTTACAGAGCTCTATATGAGATATTCCATTCCATTTACCTGTTTTGTTTTTGCTCTGGTCGGAGTTCCCTTTTCGCTGCCTTTGCCGCGTTCCGGCCGAACCTGGGGAATGGTGGTAACCATTGTTTTTATGTTCACCTTTTATGTTTTTACTTCCATCTTTCGCTCGCTGGGGAGAGGGGGGATTCTTCCCCCGGCGGTGGCCGCCTTTACACCTCAGGTTTCTTTTGTCATCATCGGGTCCGCGCTGCTTTTTTGGGAGGGAAGGTTCCACTAAATGGAAGATTTGGCTGAGATCCGAAAAGTACTTAAGGAAAACCCCCATGATCCGGGAGCGTTAAGGGGGGCAGCCAAATATTATCTAAACGAAAATTATTTTAAGCGCGCCTGCGATCAGTATATACAGGCGGTAAATTTATCCCCCTTCCTGCTTACCGAAGTGCTTTTGGACTATGAAAAAAAGATCGAAAGCGAACCGGGCAGCGTTGGCACCCGTCTTTCTCTGGCGAGGTTTCTTCTGGCGGAAGGCGCAGTTGATTCCGCACTGCTGGAGCTGGAAGAGATACTGGAGGTCGATCCGCAAAACGTAGAAGCTTATAATGTGCTGGGCCGAATTTATATCAAACAGGATAAAATTGATGAGGCGATTGCGCTGCTTGAAAGATCGATCGCTGCCGGGGTGAAGGACGTGAATTTGACCGAAACCCTGGCTTGGGCCTATCTTGAAAAAGGAAGAATTTCTGAAGCGATAAAATTTTACGAAGAAATCCTTGCCCAGAAGCCGGGGGACAAGCAAACGCTGCGAATTCTCGGGGAGCTTTACACCCGCACAGAAGAGTATAAGCAGGCGGCGCGCCATTATCAGGCCATGTTTTCGGAAGATCCCGAAGTGGCGCGGGAAGTGATCCAGCGGCTGGAAGACCTTCTCAAAAAGGTGGAGGGGAGCGTCGATATTCGTGAAATTTTAGCGGATATTTACATGAAGGCGCTTAATCCCGACGCGGCAGTTGAAAAATTAAAAGATATTATGCGTCTGGAATCTACCAAGCTGGAAGACACCATTCAAAAATTGAGATCAATTCTAAAAAGCTATCCGCTTCATCCGCCGGCGGTTTTGGTTCTGGCCGAAGCGCTGCGAAGGCAGGGGAATTTTAGTGAGGCGGTCGAAAATTATTACCAGCTGGTAAAAGTCAAACCGGAGTTTATGGATGAGGTAATCCGCGGCTACCGGGAAGTGCTGGATTTTTGCCCGGAGCAGCTTTTGGCTCGCTCCTATCTGGGCGAGGCGCTCCTTTATCAAAACAAGATTGAGGAAGCGCTCTCGGAATTTGGGAAAATGGTGGAAGCGGATGGAACGACAGCAGAAACGGTAATTCGCAGATGCCGGGAAATCATGAAAGCTTATCCGCAGCTTTTGCAGCCCCATATTGTGCTGGGACAGGCTTATTTGGCGAAGGGGGATTTTCAGCGGGCGGCGGCCGAAGCGGAAGGGATAATTTCGATCGATAAAAAGATAACTTCGGCCTATCTTTTGCTGGGAGAAGCTTATGCCAAATTGAAGCTGGGGCGCAGGGCTTCGGAAACTCTGCATACCGCTCTGATGTTGGATGGATATAATTTGCAGATCCACGAAAAATATCGGGAGGTAAAGGTCAGGGAAATCGATTCTGAGATTGAAAGGCTAAAGGAGCGCCTGCAGGAAGATCAGTGGAAGATATCGCTGCATCTCGACCTGGCGGAACTGTATCTAGCGAAAAGCGAGAGGGAAAAGGCCGTCCGCGAATTGCAGCTGGCGCAAAAAGATACCGCCCGCGCTTCTCTTGCTTTTAACCTTTTGGGAAATATTTACCGGAGTGAGGGACGCTGTGATCTGGCGGCGGCCCAGTATAACCGAGCTTTGGAAAGTGCTTCCCCTGAAATTTCCAAAACCATTCGTTTTAATCTGGGAACAACCTATGAGGCGCAGGGCCAGGTGCGGAAGGCGATAAAGATATATGAATCCATCCTGCAGGAAGATATTGATTTCGGCGGATTAGATAAACGAGTAAAACGGTTGAAAATGACCAGCCTGCAGAGTATGCGCAGCCATCTGCTGCAGGCCGTCATTTTTGAATACAGCAAGCGGGATCTCATGGCGCTTTGGGGGTGGGAAGCGCGATCGGGTAATCGGGGAGGCAGAAGGGAAGAAGTCAGCGTTTCCTTTGGCCAGGAGCATAACCAGGAAGGTTTTGATTATTTTATGAAAGGGATGTACCAGGCGGCAGAAGAAGAGTTTGCTTTAGCCACCCAGCTGGATCGCCGCTTTGCTCCGGCTTTAAACAACTTTGGAATTGCCCTGGCTAAAGCCGGCCGATTGGAAGAGGCAAGATTAAGATTGGCCGAAGCGGCGGAAATCGATCCGGCTTCCGCCGTCCATTACAATAATCTGGGGGCAATCAATTTTCTGCTGGGAAAGTTAGATTTAGCTAAAGTTGCTTTGGAAAAAAGTTATGCGCTCGATCCGGAATCCGCGGCAGTCTGCCTGAACCTGGGAGATTTGTATTATTTGAAAAAGGATCTACAAAAAGCCATTGAGCTTTATCGAAAGATAGGAGCATTTGATCCTCTCTCCGATATCGCCAAACAGAGGCTTTTATATAAAGTTCCCTGATGCGGCTTACTTTATTATTTTTAATCCTATCGGTCAGTCTTTCTTCTTCAGTCTTTGCGCAGTTTGAAATCCCGGTCAATGTAAAAGCCGATAAATTGAAATATTTTGAAGATTCCGGTTTGATCGAAGCCTCGGGTTCGGTCGAAGTTAAATTTAAAGAGGTCACCATTTATGCGGACAAATTGCGCATGGATTCGGCCACCAATATTGCAACGGCCGAAGGGAGGGTTCGCCTGTTTGCTAAAGAATATCGGGCCGCGGCCGGATATCTCATTTATGATGCCAGCCGGGAAGTTTCAACCCTTTCCGATTTTAAGACCGAGCTTTCCCCAAGGAATATCCGCGGGAATCTTTATCTGACCGCGCGTTCGCTGGAGGACGTAAAAGAGGTGATGCGCGGGGAGAAGGGAACCGTTACCACCTGTGATTATTCAATCCCCCATGACTATCTGCTGGCGGAAAAAATTGAATATTATCCGGACGAGCGGATCGAGGGCAGAAATGTTACGGTCTATGTGGGGGAGGCGCCGGTTCTCTGGCTGCCTTATCTTTATTATGATCTAAAGCGCGCACGGCGACGAAACTGGGAGTTTGGCCATAACGAAGTGGAAGGCGATTATCTGAAAACGGCCTGGAATTATCCCGGTGGATTATTCCTGCTTGATTACATGGAGAAGAAAGGTTTGGGATACGGCATCGACACGGACTATAGTTCGGCACTGGGCCTGGGCTCGCTTTACCTTTATTTCCTGGATGAAAAAGACACCGGCATTCACGACCGGATCGAAAAAATCGATCATACCAAACAGCTCAATCCCTGGACGACCCTTAAACTAAGTCATAGTTATACTGCGACCTATCTGGTTCCTTCCGGCCGAATTGATCAGACCAACTTTGGGCTGAATTTGAATTATGCGGACAAGGCCCGGTGGAATTTGGGGTTGAGCGCTCTGGACGACCGTATGGGATTTTATCAAAAATACGCTTTGAGTTTTAATCAGTCCCTGGGAAAAACTTCCACCAGTTACTCAATTAATTATGATTTTGCCAAGAACGATCCGAAGTGGATGCGCAGTTCACAGAGATTTTCTTATCAGCGGCCGCTTTTTTCGGATAACGTGATTTTTAGCACCATGACCAATTATTATCACAGCGCGGCGGGGGCGGGCGATTCCGGAGAAGAAAAAATCGAGCCGCAGATCGAGATCAGAGGATCCGAAAAAGATTATTCCTGGCGCTACTCGGAAAACTGGTTTTTGGATCTGCGCCAGGACCTTTCTCCGGGAGTGCCGCGCTACGATTTCTTGGAGAAGCAGCCGGAGATAGAAATTTATCCCAGGACACTCGATCTGAAGCTTTTTAATTTACAATCCACTTTTGGTTATGGTCATTACCGCGAAGTGAGGTACGTGCCTCAGCTGGGGAGAAGAAACGATTTTGCCACCGAGCGCTATCGCGCGACAGCGAACGCGGGAAAGACGGTTCCCCTGGGTCTGGGGACGGCTTTGACTCTGGGAGCTGGAATTGACCAGTTTGCTTACGCCCCGGGTGACCAGCTTTTTGCTTACCGGGAAAACGGCAGTTTGCAGACGAATCTTTGGTCTTTCTTCAGAAATGACCTTTCTTATCGTAAAGGTTATACCGATGGAAACAGCCCTTTCTTTTTTGATAAGCTGAACACCAGCTATCACGACGCCAGAGAAAGAATGACCTTTTACTATCTGGACAAGTTAAACTGGTCAATTGAGGGAGGGCGCAATTATCAGACCAATAAATGGTTTGATGTTATGACGGCCTTGCTGCTGGTCCCGAATAAACAGGCGCGGTTGAGAGTGAACACGGGCTGGGATATTGAAAACCAGAGGTACAAAGACCTGGTAACCTCCCTGCGCTATGCCCCTTACAGTTTTCTGGCTTTGGACCTGGCGGCGGCGCAGGACATGAATGAAGGGCAGCTCCGATCAGGAAGCGCGCTCTACGATATTTATTTTCTGGAAGGAGCTCCCAACCAGATGCACGTGCGCGTTGGCCAGGTTTTTGATCCGTCAACCAAAGAATTTAAGGTGCGTGATATAATGGTGGTGAAGGATCTTCACTGCTGGGAAATGAAGTACACTTATTCAGATTATCGGAAAGAGTTCAGCTTTTCCTTCAGCTTGAAGGCGCTCCCGGGAGAGCCGGTCGGCTTTTCCGGCGGCCGCGGATTCTATTATGATAGCTTCGAGCGCGAACTCAAGGGGCTTAAGCCCGAAGGAGCGGTCAGAAGATATTAAAATGAAAGCTTCTAAATACATTATTTTTGCATTTTGCATTTTGCATTTTGCATTTTTGTTGGGCTGCGCCAGAACGGTGACGCAGATCGTGACTTACGGCGAGCAGATGACGGTCGAGGTCACTCTGGGGGGAACGGTGGAAGCTGATGCCAGCCGTTATTTTCTGGTGCTGGCCTCGAATCCCAACTTTAAGATCCCGCTGCCGCCGCCGAATATTATCGCGGATTCACCTGAGTTTCTGGAGCCGGGAACCATACCTCTGCTGGGTTCGATCGAAGCCTATTACACCAATTTCTATTCGACCTGGGCCGGCTATGTAGTGGCAGATGCGGGAGTTTATTTCTCGGTGAAAGGACCCTTTGTTCTAAATCAAGCCGCCACCCGCGAATTTATTTCTAATCTAAGCCGAGGGACAAGCAGGCTAACCTTTAATTTTAGTCTCGACCGGGTTTTCGGCAGCTCGGTGCCGGATATAATTTATTTTGATTTTGTCTCGGTCCCCTGGCCCATTGGGTCACAAAAAATTCCCGCCGATCACCTGGAATCCACCAATGCTTATATATCGAAGATTTCAGGCTCAACCATCACGGTAGATGATGACGAAAATGATGCGGTCGAACCATCTTTGAATATCATTAAATGTGTGGTGACCGTTCAATAAATGATTAATCTTTTATTGTCTCTTCTCTCGGGTTTTTTGCTGGCGCTGACCTATCCCAGGTTTAATCTGGGATGGCTGGCCTGGTTCGCACTCCTGCCGCTGCTTTATGCGGTTTATAGATCAAAGCATCAAGGCAGCGCTGCGCTATACGGATTGCTGGCGGGCCTGCCCTTTTACTTGATTACCTTTGCTTTTATGTTAACGCTGGGAGAATGGGCGGGCAATCTGATCTATCCGGCCTGGGTTCTGCTGGCGCTCTTTTATTCTCTTTATACCGCGTTCTTTGCTTTTCTCCTCAGGCGGTATGCGTCCGGCTCTTATCCTTTTATGCCGGCTCCTTTGCTTTGGGTTTTGATCGAATGGTTAAGGTCACTCGGACCTTTCGGGATGGTGGCGCATTTGGGCTATTCTCAGTGGCTCTGGCCGGCCCTGACCCAGATTGTATCCCTCACCGGCGTCGCCGGATTGAGTTTTCTGGTGGTGCTGGTTAATGCACTTCTGGCGGAGCTATTATTTATTTCTCACACCGCGAGGAATAAAACTTTTTTAGCGGCAGCGATCATTTTAAGCATTGGCGCGGTCTGGTATTACGGTTATTATCAGCTTCAGTTTAATCACCTGACGGTGGAGAAGGGGATTAAACTGGCGTTAATTCAGGGAAACTTTACCCAGAATGAGAAACTGGATTATGCGAATCTTGCTAAAATCAAAGAGACCTATTTTAAAATGTCGCAGGAGAGTCTGAAGGCATCTCCCGCAGCGATCGTCTGGCCGGAGACAGCGATCCCATTTTATATCCAGGATGATTTTGAATATATTGGGAAATTGCGGAAGCTGGCCAAAGATAACCGGGTAAATTTGATCCTGGGGCTGCCCCGTTACGATCGGTCCCTGGCTTATAACTCCACCCTTTTTATTTCCTCCGGCGGTGAAATCGCAGGCTGGCAGGATAAACACAAGCTGGTCCCTTTTGGCGAATATGTGCCTTTTCGACCGATTTTGATCCCGCTTTTTAAAACGGTCAAGGCTTTGCGATATACCCTGTTTTTGCAGCAGGATTTTAGTCCGAGTTATTCGGTTGAGCCGGTTGCCACGCCGGCGGGGAAAGTAGGGGTGGGCATCTGCAGCGATGTTTTCTTCCCCGCCATCTTCAGAGAGTTTGACCGTAGAGGGGTAGATTACTTTCTGGTAAATGCCAATGATGCCTGGTACCAGCGATCTTCGGCATCGATTAAACATCTGGGGATCGGCGCCTTCAGGGCGATCGAATTTAGAAGATATTTGGCCTACTGCACTACCAATGGGATCACGGCGATCATCGATCCCTGGGGGAGAGTGGTGAAAGAGTTAAAACCGGATGAGAGAGATATTTTATACGGGAAAATTTACAAAATCAGTGAGCGCTCCTTTTACAGCCGCTTTGGCGATCTTTTTACCTGCCTGGTGCTGGTGATTTTGGGAGCTTACCTTTTATTTAGAAAGCGTTCCCCTAAAATAACGGCCGCGTAGTTGTCGATCGGGGCCGGCGGAACCCGCAGGGAGGTTGGGATAAATTTCCACAAACCGGAGGGGGGATTCTCCGCCCAGTATCTCTCTCTCGCCTCACGGGATGAATTTTTCTCAGGGATAAAAATAAAGCTGGCTTTCACTTCGAGCTTAACCAGTTCTCGTTCCACGGCTTTTCCGAAAGTGCTCTGCCCGATTACAATAATTCTAATTCCATATTTGGAGAGAAGGGGCGGGACACAATTTGACAGTTCGTGGCACTCCAGAACCTTATGTTCCATTACTTTTCCGGTCTCATTCAAGACCGCAAAACCGCACTTTTTGCTCCCCGGATCAATGGCTAAAATCATTTGTAGTTAATTACAAATTTTACCTCAAGCGGGCCGATGGTGTAAATATCTTTGCGGGTCAATGCATTAAGACGGACCGCTTTATTGGAGGTCTTGATTTTTTTTGCCAGATCAACGATCTGAGAGTAGGGGATGCTTCCCATCGATCCAGAAAGATCCGGCAGAACCCCCGCATCCCGGGCGGCCTGATGCGAAGTTTTCAGAAGCCTCAATATTTCCTGTTCCATTTCCGGCACGGACAGACCCGCCGGAATATCGAGGCCTCCGATTTCTTCTCCTTCCTTGTAAATCAAGTTATTTTCGGCCAGTTCAAAGCGCGCCGGGATCTCTTCTCCCCAGAGGGCGTTGCGGGTCGAAATCAATTTAACGATGTAACTTTTATTTTCTCCCAGAAGATCATTGACGGTTTGATCGAAATCCTCGGGCGGCAGATAGATCAGATGCTTTTTGCTTTTAACCCCCAGGCTCCGGATATAAGTATCGGCGGCGGAGAGGATCTGTTTCAGTCCCGCCCCCAATTTGGTTTTCTCGGGGCCGGCCTGGATAAGAGAGATCGTGATAATTTCGCCCACTTTGAAAATGACCTGTCCCTGACGGGAGATCTCAACCTCGCGGTGCAGTTTCTTCAGTGTTTTCTCGAGTTCCAGCTGCTGGCGCAGTTTTTCTTCCAGCGCCCGGTTGGCTTCGGCCAGCTGGCGTGATTTCTGGCTGATTTGATTTTTGAGCTGTTCGAGGCCGAGCAGAGCGGTGCGGGCATCCTGCGAGATCAGCAGAAGGGAAGCCATAGTGGTTAAAGCAATTAGAATTCCCGAAATTACGGTGATGATGGTCGAAGTGTAGCGCGGACGAAGGTTGAAAAGCGTCAATCTCCTTTTGCCGATCAACCTTCCCACGTAGTTCCCGATGTAAGCGATGGCGGCGCCGAGGAGCAAAAGGATAAGCATGACTTGAAGAGCGAACGGCAGCATTATTTTACCGCCGCTTTCGAAAGAATGTACCAGCCGACGCCTCCGGTGATGAAATTGGGAAACCAGGCGGCCACCGGAGGAGAGACGAGCTTCAGCTCGCCGACCGACAGCGAGATAAAAGTTAAAATGTAATAAAAGAAAATTACGATAATGGAAAGCCCGAGCCCGATTGAGCCCGAAGCGCGCCGCGGAGAGAGGCCGAGCGGCGCTCCCAGCAGGGCAAAAACCAGCGAGGCAAAAGGAATGGACATTTTCATGTTAAGCTGAATTTTGAAATCGGTGACATCTACGCCCATCTTTTCCTTGAGCGCGACAAAATCGCGAAGCTCGCTAATATTCATTTCTTCCGGATTGCGGTCGCCGATATAAAAATCCGCCGGCGTGTATTTTATCGTAATGTACTGTTCTTCAAATTTTATCAAATGCCTATATTCCCCCGTTTCAGCCAGCAGATAAATAATGCCATCTTTAAAGAGCCACTGGTTTTTTTCGCTGTTCCAGGCGGCTTCCCTGGCATTAATAATTTGTGAGAGCTTTCCATCCGAGAACTCCTGAACAATAACGCCTTGCAGAATAGACCCTTTCATGGTCTCCGCGTAAAAGATGCGCTTGAGCACTCCCTGTTCAAGCTCGGGGATAAAGACATTTTTTTGCAGCTTGGGCTGGCGTTCGGTAGTGGCGGTCACCAGGAGGAGGTTTTTAGCCGCTTTATTAGATTGGGGAACAACGATCTCAGAAAAAGTTAAATTGGCGATCGAAACTAAAAAGCCCAAAGCCAGGACCGGAACGATCAGCCGAAAAAGAGAGATGCCCGCGGCTCTGAAAGCGATGATTTCGGAGTCGTGCGAGAGCCGGGCAAAAGCCAGCAGCGCTGCCAGCAGGGTAGCCATGGGAAAAATGTAGACGACGATCCCGGGCAGGCGGTAAGCGAAAATCTGCAGGGCCACCAGCAGCGGCATTCCGCGCAGGACCACCGCCCGCACCAGTTCAAACAGGACCATGGAAGCAGAAAGGATGGCGGTGAACGCCCCGAGCCCGAAAAGAAAGGGCTCGATCAGTTCTCTGAAAATGTAGCGATCAATCGTTTTTATCAAAGTTCAAACTCTTCACCCAGATAGAATTTTTTGGCTTCTTCGCTTTTGGCGATCACACTCGAATTGCCGGAGACCAGGATCTCTCCTTTATGTATAATGTAAGCGTGATCGGTGATCGCTAAGGTTTCGCGAACATTATGGTCCGTGATCAAAATCCCGATCCCTTTTTCTTTGAGTTTGATGATGATCTGCTGCAGATCGGTGACCGTTTTCGGATCGATGCCGGTAAAGGGTTCGTCGAGAAGGAGGAAAGCGGGATTGACGGAAAGAGCGCGCGCAATTTCTACCCTTCTTTGCTCCCCGCCGGAAAGAGAATAGGCTTTTTGTTTCCGGAGATGAGTTACGCCGAGTTCGTCCAGCAGGGAAACCAGGCGGGTTTCGTAATCTTTTTTCGGAATTTCGGGCATCAGCTCCCAGAGGATCAAAATGTTCTCTTCTACCGATAATTTCCGGAAAATAGAAGGCTCCTGGGGAAGATAACCGATGCCAAGCTGCGATCTTTTATGCATCGGGAAGTGGGTGAGATCGCTGTCGCCGAGGAAAACTTTCCCGGAGTTGGGGCGGATCAATCCCACCACCATGTAAAAAGTTGTGGTCTTTCCCGCTCCGTTCGGGCCGAGCAGGCCGACGACTTCGCCCTGATTTACATCAATGGACACCCCGTTGACCGCGGTTTTATCTCCATATTTTTTTATTAATTTATCAGTTTTAAGATGCATATTTTACTCCTTACGCGTTCGTGAATTTTATTAATTCTTCCAGCTTGCGATAAGCGGCACCGGAGTTAATTGAATCCGCCGCGAGCTTAATTCCTTCTTTCAGATCTTTTGATTTCGCACCTACAAAAATGGCCGCGGCGGCGTTAAGCAGAACGACTTCGCGCTTTGCCCCTTTTTCTTCATTTTTTAGGATCTCAATGGCAATTTCAGCATTTTCTTCTGCACTGCCGCCGAGGATTTCTTCGCGCGTCCCGCGGCGGACTCCAAAATCTTCGGGCTTGACGGAGTAAGTTTCAATTTTTCCGTCGCGCAGATGGGCTACTTTAGTTTTATCTGAGACCGAAATCTCATCCAGGCCATCCAGGCCGTGAACGACCAGCGCGTGTCTCGTCCCAAGATTTTTTAGGACTTCGGCCATGGTCTCGGTCAGATCCGTCCGAAAGACTCCCAAAACCTGGGCCGAAGCGCGGGCCGGGTTGGTGAGCGGCCCCAGGATATTGAAAACGGTGCGGATGCCGATCTCCTTTCTCGTGGGAGCGGCAAAGCGCATGGCTTTGTGAAAATTGGGAGCAAAAATGAATCCTATTCCAACGCGATCAATGCATTCCTCGACTTTTTTTGGGTCGATATCGATTTTTACTCCCAGCGCCTCGAGCACATCGGCCGATCCGCAGCGGGAGGAGACCGAGCGATTTCCATGTTTGGCGATGGGGACTCCCGCTCCGGCGGCGACCAGGGCGGAAACGGTTGAAATATTGAAGGTGCCCGAAACATCGCCTCCGGTCCCGCAGGTATCTACCAGATTTTGGGAGTGAGGGAAAATATTTACGGCGTGCTCCCTCATTTTTTCAGCAAAACCGGTGATCTCTTCGGGGGTTTCGCCCTTGATCCTCAGGGCGGTGATCAAGGCGGCAATCTGAGAGGGAGTGGCATCGCCGCGCATGATGGTATCCATCGTCAAAGCGGATTCTTCGCGCGTTAAATTGCGGCCTTCGACAACTTTCTTGATGGATTCTTTAATCATGCTATAATAGCCATTATATTGTGAAAGTAATCACTTTTCAAGAGATTATTGAAAGGCTGAACCGCTGCTGGGCTGACTATGGCTGCGTGATTCGCCAGCCCTACGATCTGGAAAAGGGGGCGGCGACCATGTCCCCGGCTACCTTCTTCGGGGTGCTGGGTGAGAAACCCTGGAAAGTTGCCTATATTGATCCGGTGAGGCGCCCAACTGACGGCAGATACGGAGAAAACCCCAACCGTCTCTTTCATTATTTTCAATATCAAGTGATCCTTAAGCCTTCTCCGCTGGAAGCTCAAGACATTTATTTGGATTCTTTGCGGGCTATTGGAATTGAGCCGGCCAAACATGATGTCCGATTTGTCGAAGACAACTGGGAATCACCGACGCTGGGCGCCTGGGGGACAGGGTGGGAGGTCTGGGCGGAAGGAATGGAAATCACGCAGTTTACTTATTTTCAGGAGTGCGGCGGCTATCCCTGCAAACCGGTGTCAGTTGAGCTGACTTACGGACTGGAGCGGATCGCCATGTTCATCCAGAAAGTTGACAACATTTTCAATATCGCCTGGAATGAAAGCGTGAAATACGGGGACATCTATTTAGCGCAGGAGCAGGAACATTCACGCTACAACTTTGAAGCGGCGGATATCGATGCTCTGAATGCGCTCTTTCAAAGTTATGAAAAAGAGTCCCTGCGCCTCTTGGATCAGAATTTAGTTTTGCCGGCTTACGATTATATTCTTAAATGTTCGCATACTTTTAATCTGCTGGATGCGCGGGGAGCGATATCGGTTTCGGAGAGAATGGCTTTTATTCTGAGGATCAGAAAGTTGGCGAGGAGGGTAGCCAGGTTGTATGTCGAACGCTCTGCTTGAAATAGGAACCGAGGAGATCCCGGCCCGCTTTATGCCGGGTTTTCTCAATGATTTAAAGGCCAAAGCCGAAGAAAAGCTGAAACGGGAGAGGATCAGCTTTGGCGAAGTTAAAACTCTGGGGACCTGCCGCCGCCTGACATTATATGTTGAAAATATTGCTCCGAAGCAGGAAGACTTGATTGAAGAGATGAAGGGCCCGCCGGCCGAAGTCGCTTTTGATGCTTCCGGGAAACCCACTCCGGCGGCGATCGGTTTTGCCAAAGCGCAGAATATTTCGCTCAAAAAGCTGACGGTCCGCACCGTCGGTCCCAAGAATTACGTTTTTGCCAAGGTCATCAGAAAGGGAAAACCGACCGAGAAAGTTTTGCAGACACTTTTCCCGGACATAATCACTTCGCTGTATCAGCCGCTTGCCATGCGCTGGGGAGAACTCGACTTTAAATTCATCCGGCCGATCCACTCTCTGCTGGCTCTGTGCGGGAAAAATGTGGTTAAGTTTAAGCTGGCGGGAATCGAATCCTCTAATCGGACGTTTGGACACCGCTATTACAAACTCAAAACTCATCCCGATTCCATCGGGACAAAACTCAAAATTGCGGAATTATCATTATATGAAAATTTACTCAATAAGCTTGGAGTGATCGTTGACCAGAGCGAAAGGAAGGAAATGATCCGGGAGAAAGTGGAAGCGGCGGCGGGGAAAGTCGGAGCAAGGGCATTAGTTGAAGAAGATTTGCTGACGGAAGTTACGTTTCTGGTCGAAAAGCCTGAAGTTTATGCAGGAGCTTTTAATAAAGATTATCTCAACCTTCCGCCGGAAGTTTTGATCACTTCGATGAAAAAAAATCAAAAGTATTTTCCGCTGTTGAATAAAGAGGGAAAGATGCAAGCAAGGTTTGCGGTGGTTACCGATGGCTGCAAGAATCCCGGGGTGGTGGCGGGAAATGAAAAGGTGCTGTCGGCCCGCCTCTCTGACGCCCGCTTTTTCTTTGAAGAAGATAAAAAGCAGCCCCTGCGGATGCGGCTGCCCGACCTGGAAAGAGTGGCTTTCTTTGAAAAATTAGGGAATATGTATCACAAGGGAGAAAGAGTGGGGAAGCTCTCGGAATGGATCGGGAAAAGGTGGGGGCTTGACGAGAATGGGATCAAGATCAGCCGGCGGATCGCCGAACTTGCTAAAGCCGACCTCACCACCAAAATGGTCTATGAATTTCCCGAATTGCAGGGAGTGATGGGGAGAGAATATGCCCTGCTCTCGGGTGAAGACGCCAAAGTGGCGGAGGGGATTTTTGAACATTACCTGCCGCGATTTGCCGAAGATAAACTTCCGACTTTACTGGAAGGAACCGTGGTCGCAATTGCTGATCGGATCGATTCGGTGGTGGGAGCTTTTTCGGCCGGCTACGTTCCCACCGGCTCCGAAGATCCTTACGGGATCCGCCGGGCGGTGCATGGCATTATCCGGATCATTCTCGAAAAAAAATTTGACCTTCTGCTCGACGAAGCCATCGAGCACGCTTACAAACTTTATGAACCGGTTTTCCTGGGATACCTTTTCAACCAGGGAGAAACGGGTTATCAAGAGTTTCCAAAAATAAAGGCGGAAATCCTGAATTTTGTTGCCAGCCGGCTGCGCCCCCTCCTGCTGGAGAGAGGAATTCGCTACGATGTGGCGGATGCCGCGCTTTTTGGGTTTAATGACATTCTGGATACGTGGGAAAAGGCTGGGGCGATCAACTCTCTGGTGAAAGAAGGGTGGTTCCCGGGAATAGTGGCTTCGGCCGATCGCTTAAGCCGGATCGCCGCTGATGCTCCGCGCGGGCAGGTGCTGGAGCACGATCTCACCGAAAAAGAGGAGAAGGAGCTCTACGATCTTTATTTAAAAGTTAACTGGGAAGTTAATGAGAAGATCAAGAAGGAAATGTGGGCGGAGGCGGCGCGGGATCTGTCAAAGCTTACCGATCCGATCGAGACCTTTTTTGATAAAGTGCTGGTGATGCATGAAGATGAGAGGCTGAAGCTGAACCGGCTGGCGCTGTTAAAATCGCTGGAAAAGCTTTATTTATCGGTGGCTGATTTTAGGAAGATAGTGATTGAAGGGGCGAAGAAGCAATAACTCCCTTGACAAATCAAGCTCCATTGTTATAATCCAAACATATTTAATAAAAGGAGGTGAAAAAGAATGAAAAGAATTATCGCAATTTTACTGGCGTTCGCTTTCGTGGCTTCGCTCGCGCTCGAAACTTTCGCGCAGAGGGATCCGGCTGAAGAATTAGCAGCCGTTAGAGGTTATCTCAAAACCCTGGACGTAAAGATCATTAAGTACAAGGGAATGAGGGGAGCAAAGGCCGCGGCGACTCTTAAAGGTTTAAGAGCGCAGAAGGTCGCGACCCTGAAGCGGCTGGCTATTTTGAAGGCTCAGGCGGAAGCTGCAGTTGCACCGCCGCCACCGTCGATGGCACCGGTACCACCACCGCCAGTTGTCGTTACACCAGCGCCGGCTGCCAAGGCTGGAATTCTTGGGCTGGGCTGGAATACGAACTGGACTGGAACCTACCTCAACACCGGTCACGGCAAAATTTCCGGTGCTCTGGGTGCCAGAGTCGATCTGGTGATAGATGACATGTGGGGCCTCGGTTCGATGGTTGGCCTCTCCGCCGATTCACTAAAGTGGTGCATTGGTATGGGTGGACTCTACGGAGTGGACAGTTATAACAACACGATCAAGGCCATCCCGCTGTTCCTGGGGGCAACTCTGGATCTGCCGGCGAGCATGTTTGTCGGTGGAAATGTAAACTACACTCTCTATGGAACCGGCAGGACTTCCGGACCCTACGGAGTTGAAGCTTTCGTAGGTTATAAAAGAGATTTCGGTTTAGGTCTTGGAAAGACCGCGGTTCAAATCGGTTGGAGCGCGATTCGTGCTGGTGGGTCAACTCCCACTGTTTCTGCCAAGGGACTGACGCTTTCCGTTGGTCAGGCATTAGTTTTGTAAAAAAGAGCGGGACCTGATTCTTTTAAAGGAAACATGGACACTTTAATTGATGGGTCCCGTTTCTTTTTGCAAAAAGTAGCTTGACAAAAATACATGCGCGATTATAATAGCGGTAGAATTTTAAAATATTTTGAGGGAGGGTAAAAAATGAGAAAGGGTAATTTAGTTTTCTGGTCCCTGGTTGCGGCTTTGGCGATCGGTTTGGGAGTCGGGTTGAGCGGGTGCGGCGACATCGGCGCGCCGGACGCGCCGGCAACTGTGGCAACCACCACTACCACCACTACCACCACTACCACCACTACCACCACTTCAACTAGCACTTCAACCTCAACGACTTCTACTACAACTCTGGTTTCCGGCCAAATTACCGGCACGGTTTCCTGGGAATGGACTGGAGTGGCTCCTGCTGACCGTTATGGGATTGTTTTATTAGTTACGACAACTAGCGAAACACTTCATCCGGATGCTTCGACGGTTACTCAAGAGATATTCAGCGTTTCAACCGGTGAGACCAGCAAGAATTATGTTGTGAGCAATTTGACTGATGGCACAAATTATTATATTTTTGCGCTTTTAGAAGTTGCAACGCAGGAATTTAGAGACCCAGTAACCGGCGACAAAGTTGGAGAATTTTCCGATGGGCATTTTATTGATATGCTTACCGGAACACCCGAAGCGATTCAACCTCCGGCTATAGGAAAGGATTTTAATTTGCTCGATATCTTCTGACCATAGCAAATATCATTGCTGATAAAAGGGCGGGAGCGATCCCGCCTTTTTTTTGTCGTAAACTCCTTGGCCTGGGCTATTTCGGATAATTTTAACTTTGCGGTTGGTTAGGTGTTTTAAAATTAAACTCTAATTCTCGCTAATTAGGCTTTCTCAAATAACTCGAATTTCCGTTACCCTAATTGCACGAATTAGACTAATTACGCGAATCCTAACCTTTTCCGCCTCCTTCCTGAGGCTGGTAGAAGTGGCGAATTCTCGCCGCATCCTGTATAATATTCTTCAAAAGAAAGGTGAACCTGATGATAAATAAAATAATTTTACTTTCTACTGTGATTTTATGTTTAGCGACAGCCGCTTCCGCCTCATACATCAGCTTAAACACAACCCTTCGCTCCAAAGCGGAAAATAATAATCTCAAGGTTTCAGTAGGGGTCACCAACAAGGGGGACGAGTCAGCTTTTAATGTGCAGGCAGAGTTCACGGTCAACGGCAAAAATATTTTGGCTTCCAAAATGGCTGAACTGCCGGTGGGCGGAACCTATAAATTGGAAGAAACCTTTAAGCTTTCTCTGGCTAAACCCGGCACCTATCCCCTTACATTAATAATGCATTATACTGACGCCAACCAGTATCCTTTTTCAGCCCTGACCGGCCAGACCTTTGCTTACCAGCAGGAAGTGGTTTCCCCCATTTTCGGCCAGCTTAAATCAACTTCTTTTTCAAAAGAAGGGCAGCTAAAGTTAGTTCTTAAGAACAGCGGCGATGCAGAAATAAAGACCAATACTTATTTAGTGGCGCCCAGAGAATTGACGGTTGCGGAAAAAGCTCTCAGCCTCGCTATTGCTCCCAAAGCGGAACAAAGCGGGAGTTTTGCGGTAAAGAAGTTCTCCGCCCTCTCGGGCAGCACCTACCAGGTCTTTGCCATTTCTGAATTTGAAGATCAAAGTTTGCATTACACCAGCATTTCACCCGGGACGATTAAGATCGTGGAGAGGCAGGAGATTTTTGGCCTGAGCTACACCACTCTCTTTATTATCCTGGCGATGCTTATAATAATTTTCATCGGCGCCCAATTCTTTAAATGGAACAAGAGTTAAATCGGAAACCTGCGAATAAACTTCGCGGCTTCCTTGGAATCGATCTGCTGGTCCTGCTTTTGATCTTTATCTTCCTGATTAGCTTCTTTGAGCCCAAATACATGCTGTCGAAAACTATCACCACCGGCGGCGACACCGGCTCCCATTATTATACGGCGGTCTATTTAAAGGAAGTATTGCTTCCCAAAGGCAAGATCATGGGCTGGCTGCAGGGGAATTACGCCGGCTTTCCGCTCTTCTACCATTACTTTCCGCTTCCTTTTCTTATTATGGTTTTATTAAGTTATGTTATCCCGATGCAGATCGCGTTTAAGCTCGTTTCGGTCCTGGGTGTATTTTTACTCCCGTTTTGTGTCTACCTTGCCTTTCGCCTGCTCGAATACGAATTCCCCATACCCATTCTGGGGGTGCTGGCTGCGCTTCCTTTTCTCTTCATGGAAGCCAACAGCATGTGGGGCGCGAATATCCCCTCGACCCTGGCCGGTGAGTTTTCCTACGGGATAGGAATTTCACTCCTGTTTTTATTTTTTGGAACCATTTATTCCGGTATCAAATCGAAAAACAAAATTCTATTGAACGCTTTTCTGGTTTTTTTGCTGGGTTTGAGCCACGGCTACGCCGTGATTTTCTCCGGCGTCATCGGTTCTTATTTTCTTTTCACCCGCAAAGCATTTTGGGATAATTTTAAATATTTATTTTATGTTTATGGCTTAGGTTTTTTGCTTTTAGGATTTTGGATAATTCCATTCTTTGGAACGCTTCCCTGGGTGACGGAATATGTGACCGCCTGGTATATCAAGTCGATCTTTGAGGTCCTTCCGCGGATCCTGTGGCCATTCCTGATCTTGAGCGCAGGGGCTCTTTTCCTCAATCTCTTTGACCGCCGCAGCTGGTATTTTGCTTACAATGCGGCGCTTTGCATTATCTTATATTATGTAAGCCCGCGGATCGGCATGCTGGATATCCGGTTCATTCCTATCCTGCAGATCTTTGCCGTTATCTTTGGCGCGACCTTTCCGCTGGTATTTTTAAAAGAGATGAAATACAAGGAGATCTTACCCGGCATCGCGCTGCTGGCGGTTGCGCTCTGGGTGGCTTTTAACGTTTCTTTTATTAAAAGCTGGATCGTCTGGAACTACTCCGGGTTCGATAGAAAAAATACCTGGCCGCTTTTTAGGGAGATCAATGATTATTTGAGCCAGAACGGGAAGGGGCGGGTGGTTTACGAGCACTCGCCGCTGCACAATGCTTTCGGCACCGAGCGGGCCTTTGAATCGCTTCCCCTCTTTGCGAAAAGATACACACTGGAAGGCTTGTACATGCAGTCTTCCATCAGCTCGCCCTTTATTTTCTATATTCAATCCGAGATATCTAAAGTATGCTCCGGCCCCTTCCCGCAGTATAAATATTCCGGTTTAAACACCCCGAACGCAATTCCACACTTGAAGCTGTTCAATGTTACCCAGTACATCGTTCGCTCGCCGGAAGCGAAGAAAATGGCGGCGGCCACACCCGAACTCAAACTGGAGAAGCGGTTTGGCGAATACGAAATCTACCGTCTGATAACCAATGACGGCAGATATGTTGTTCCCTTAACCAACCAGCCGGTCCTTTTCAAGACCGAGAGCTGGAAGAGAGACTTTTTTGAATGGTTCAGACGGAACGATCTGCTGGATGTGAATTTGATATATTCCCCTGATCTCTATGACGCATATTCCCCACGCTTAAGTGTGGGGAATGATCTCTCAAATCTTCCGAGAATACCGATTGCGTTTAAAAGTAAGCCGGAAATTGAGGAACATATTGGGAACGAAGAGATCGAATTTACCACCAACCAGCTCGGCAAGCCGCATCTGATAAAAGTTTCCTACCATCCCAACTGGCAGGTGGAGGGAGCGGACAGGATTTATCTGGTTTCGCCCTCTTTTATGCTGGTCTATCCCAGGCAAAGCCACGTTCGGCTTTATTTTGGCAAAAACGGCTTAAATTATGTCGGCGAGGGGATGACGCTTATCGGCCTGTCAATCTTCCTTATTTCTGGTATAATTTATCTTGCCTATGGCAGGAGAAGTTAAGCTCTCAATTGTCGTTCCGGTTTATAACGAAGAGGAAAATCTTTCCGCTCTGTATGATCGCCTTTCCGTGGTTCTAAAGAATCAAAATCTTTCTTACGAAATCATTATGGTTGACGATGGCAGCACCGATCGCTCTCTGGAGAGAATTTCGGAGCTAAACCGAAAGGACCATCGGGTTAAGCTTATCAGTTTTTCGAAAAATTTTGGTCATATGATCGCCCTTTCGGCTGGATTGGATCATGCTGGCGGCGATGCCGCGATAACTTTGGATGCCGACCTTCAGCACCCGCCGGAGCTGATCCCGAAACTGATAGAAAAGTGGAAAGCCGGCGCGGAAGTGGTTAACACTTTGCGGAAAGAAACCAAAGGGGCGGGGGCTTTCAAAAACATTTCGGCCAGTTTGTTTTATTGGTTAATTAACAAAATTGCCAGAATCAACCTTCCTCCCAGCGCGGCGGACTATCGTTTGCTGGACCGAAAAGTGGTTGAAACTCTCAAACAGGTCCATGAGCGCTCCAGATTTCTGCGCGGATTGATCAGCTGGGTCGGTTTTAAGCAGGAATTCATCGAATACGAGGCGGATCCGAGGTTTGCCGGGAAAACCAAATACTCGATCGGCCGCATGATCTCCTTTGCGCTCGATGGGATTACTTCTTTTTCTTCTTTTCCGCTTAGACTATCTACCTACTTAGGTTTGATGGTCGCATTCCTAAGTTTTCTCTACATCTTGTACGCCGTCTACGTGCGCATCTTTACGCAACAGGCGATCGAGGGCTGGGCTTCGGTTTTGGTCACGGTTCTTTTCATCGGCGGCATCCAGCTGATCTTCCTCGGCATCATCGGTGAATACCTGAGCCGGGTTTATGAAGAAACCAAGCAGCGGCCGCTTTATATTATCAGCAAGAAGATCGGTTTCTGATGGATAAAGAGACTTCTTTTTTATCCACAATTGAAAATTATAAAAGATTATTTGCCGCCATTTTTAGCTTTTTTCGGAAGTTAGAATATCGAAAATTTATTTTTTACGTGCTATTGATTGCGGTGGTTTATTACGTTCTTATTTTTTCTGTCGCTTCGATCTTGAGTCAGGAGACTTTTTCCACCGCCGCGTACGATGTTGGTTTGTACGACCAGGGAATCTGGCTGATGAGCCGCTTCTTAGCGCCCTTTACCACCATCAAGGGGGTCTATCTTTTCGGCGATCACGCCGCCTTTTATTCTCTCTTGATCGCGCCGCTGTTCTGGATCTGGAATAATATCAATTTCCTTTACATTTTCCAGACGGTCCTGTTAGCCCTGGGAGCCATTCCTTTGTTCATTTATGCCCGCGGAAAGCTCAACAGCCGCTTTTTGGCCCTGACGATAGCTCTGTCTTACCTGCTTTATCCCGCCCTGCAAAACATGAATCTGGAAAACTTTCATCCCGAAGCCGCATCGGTTTTCTTCGTTATCTGCGCGCTTTTCTTCCTGCTCAAGGAGGAATTCAATCTTTTTTATCCATTTGCGGCGCTGTCAATTTTGGGTAAGGAAGATATCAGTATCACGGTCGCTTTCATGGGGTTGTATTTATTGGTTTTCAAAAAGAACATCCGACACGGCATTATCACTCTGATAATCGGAGCGGGCTGGTATCTCCTGGCCTCCAGAGTCATCATGCCGGCATTCAACGGCATTAATCTTTTTTCTTCTCAGCCCGTGGTTTATTCTTACTGGTTCCAGGGGCTGGCCGCCAATCTTTTCAATCCGAACTATTATTGGTCCAATTTTACTCATCCCGAGAGCATCAAATATTTTATGAATTTGCTGCTGCCGCTTGCTTTCATTCCCCTGCTCGGTTTTCGCATTTTGATCCTTGCTCTCCCGGCGCTGACGATCAATGTCCTGGGCGGAGGATACCTGCGCTCGATCGATTTTCATTATAACTATGTTGTGATCGCCATCATATTTTTCGCTTTTATCGAAGGCTTGTATGTCATTAATAGAAGAATAATTAAAAGAAAAGGATTTGATAAATACGACATCGCCGTTTTCGGAATAATTATAATCAGCGTTGCCTGCTTTTGTAATAACTGGCTCAGTCATTTGCCGGCTGGCGGACACTGGAGCATTCTGCGCGGAAGATTTAATTTTTTAAAGTCTGATCCCGTGCGGCTAAGGAAAGAGGCGCTCAAATACATTCCGAGGGAGGCGAAGGTATCGGCTTCCTATCTTTTAGTTACGCACCTGACCCATCGCAAGGAAATTTATATGTTTCCCAATCCCTTCAAATCGGTTTTGTGGAACATGTGGTTCCAGGAGGGGAAGGGAGAGCCGCCCTCCGAGGGACATGTTGACTACGTGATAGCGGCTCGGGACAGTCATGACAATGAAGATAAGCTGATTCTTCGTTACCTGCAGAGTTGCCCCCGCTACCAGGAAATCTACCGGAACGAACCGGTCCTGGTTTTGAAGCACACCGGTTATAAAAGGGCGGCCAATCTGGGAGCGAACTATATTTTGTCCGATGAGAAGCAGAAAATAAAAAGCAAAGGTATATTTTCCATGCTGTTTTTCCCTGATTCAAATTATTATTTCAGGAATTTGCTGGGAGAAGAAATCCCGACGGAAAAGCGGTTTAATCTGGAGATATTTGGCTATCTTTTTATCCCGCAAACCGATCAATATAGATTTGAAGTCCAAACTGACGGGCAATATTTGATTGAAGTGGATGGCAAAGCAGCTATGGCTGCTCAAAATCTAAGCAAAGGATTCCATAAATATAAGATCAAATATTTAAATAATAATAACCGATATGGTCTGAAAATTATTTTACATCCTTTTCGCGGGCAGGCTTATATCATTCCCGACCAGCATCTTCGACTAATATACTCTCCGCAAGAATTTAATGATTTTATAAGAAAGGCCGAAGAAAAACGCCGGAAACATGAAGAATTTATCCGCAATCTGCCGAATAAAGTATTAAACGGAGGATTTGAATCGGTCATGGGAGACCTTCCCAGGGACTGGCGGCTGGAGTGCTGGCAGGCCGAGAACGCCATTTGTTCATATGAGGCAGATTCGAAATATAAAGTTAAAGGTAAATATTCCGCTAAAATTGAGCATAGGGGCAAATCGGATTCGCGCTGGGTGCAGGAAGTTGAGGTTAAACCGAATACCAACTATAAACTCTCGGGCTGGATCAAGACGGTAGGAGTGGGGGGCGAGGGCGCCGGTGCCTCGATTCAGATTCAGGATACGGCGATAAAAACCGAAGTCTTTTCGGGAACTCGAGATTGGACCTATGTCGAAACTGAATTCAAAACCGGACTGGAACAAAAAAGCGTAAAGGTTTCCTGCCGTCTGGGAGACTATGGGGCGGTAAACACCGGCACCGCGTATTTTGACGGGATAGCGTTAAAAGAAGTTTTACTCAATTCGTTTGAGCGATAGTTTATCAAACCAGGCTTTTCCCGAAGCGCAATCCCCGTAATCGCCAACCCGGCATTCCAGAATAACTTTCGTATTGGGCTTTATTATTTTGGGAGTGGTAATCTCGGCTATGATTTCGGTCCAGTTTCCTGTCCCCTCAAGGGCTGAATTATTTAACCATTTTACTTCAACCTCACCTTCAATTTTGAAGTGTGCTCCGGAAGCTTTTTCGGAAACAACATTTTGAGTTTTTATCCAGCCGGAGAAGATATATTTCGCATTCGGCGATAATATTAAAATCTGTTTTAAATAGCTATCATTTAATTTAGTATTATTTATCAAGAATGAATTTAGCCCTGATATTTTAATCTGCTTATCCATAAAAAAATAAAAATTTGGATTGAAAGCAAAAAATTCCCATTGAACGGGAAGTCCCCCCCTTATTTTCTCGAAATCGCTATTTCGGATTATATTCTGGCCCAGGATATTTGAAACCGCTTTCCCCCAAATCTCCACCTCGCTTAGCTGCGGATATTGAAAAGCCGAGGATTGGTCTTTAAAGAAGATGATACGTATCCGATTGGAGGTTATTCCATCTACCGGCTGCGATATTTTTAAAATATCCCCTTCCAGGGATTTGGATTTTGGATATTTGCCTGCTCTTACCTGCACAACTTTTTCCCAATTATTTGAATCAGGCCTGTAAAAGTCGATATCATAATTTCTTGCGGTGTATTTGCCCTTCTCAACATTTTTCCCCCAACAATAGAGGTTTATTTCGTAAACCGCGCAGGCATTTGAAAGATCAATGAAAAAAGGAAAGGCATCGTCCCTGGTCTCCCCTGCCTGCCAGTAATTGTTTGGATTATCAGGCCCGGACAATAGAAACTGATTATCCAGAACAGCCTGAATATTACTTTTAAAAGTTGATGCTGCTTCCGGCGACCCCAGGCTGTAAGCAACATTTTCGAGGCCGAGATCCATGTATAATTTATATTGTTTTCTAAATTCTAGATCAGATGTGTATCGAACGTAGTAATTGTAATAGTTATTTATTATATCCAAGGCGGCGGCTCCGATCACCAGGAACAGAAAGACAGCGAAAAAGAGCCTGACAAATGACCGGTCACCGGCCTTAAATTTAAAGGAATCGAAAATGAACTTGAATGAAAAAGCGAATAGCATTGCCAGCCAGATTCCTAAAGACCGGATGGTAAATCCGTGGATAAAAGAATGCTGGATAAAAATTGCAAGCCAGACAAGATTAATCAATAAAAAGAAAATGATAATTTTAAAATATTTATAATTCTTCTGAAAAAACAACAGCAAATATGCCGCGATCGCAGAAGCAAGCGGCGCCAATGGATTTTTTATGACAAACGTTCCGGAAAATCGCTCCAGTTGCATGCCCAGGTACTTGGAAAAGGTGACACCTTTTAGAAAAGATCCGCTGCCGTAACCCTTAAAATAATCGCCGGTTACCAGATCGGCGGTCCTCACAGTTAATCTTTCAAAGAAATTAAAAAGAGCTGGTTTTATCCCGCCTAATGCGAGCGCAACCTGCACGAAATATAAGCCCAGGGCGGCCAGCACGGCGGCCGGGAAGGATAAAATATTTTTATAAACCACCGAAGGATATTTTTCTTCTTTAAAAAGCAAAGGGTACAGAATGAAAAGCAAAATCATGAAGGGAATATGCACCCAGGTGGTATAGGTTTCTGCGAAAGTGAAAATAATGGTTAGAATAAAAAAATAGGCTCTGGCGGTGCGGACGTAGCTGATGAAATAGAAGAGGAGAGCCGTCCGGAAGAATTCTTCGTACATATGGCAATGGAGAGAATCGGAGAAAAGATACATATAGGGAGTGATAGAAACAAGCATGGTTCCAAAGAGCGCCGCCCATTTATTTTCAAATAAAAGCACCAACAATCTATAAAGATATAGAATAAAAAGAACATCAATAAGGATGATAAAATATCTGAAGCCGGCAATATCATTTATGCCAATTTTGCGAAGGATCCCGTTGGTTATATCGGCCAGCGGCGGCCAGCCGGTGTACGCCCCCTTAATTACGCTGAGATCCGTTGGTAAAAAATATAACTTAAAAAAGCCTCTTTCAACGAAGTGCTGTCCCGCCAGTAGAACATTACTATCCGAAAATGTATCTCCCCAGGATTTCCACAGCGGTTCGACATTAGCTCTCTCAGCGTAGAAAAGAATGGTATAAAGCAGAAATATGATCAGAATAATCTCGGGCAGGGCCTTTATCAGACGGATAAAAATATTTTTAGGCATAATTTGATTTTAACATGCGATTAGCAGAAAATCATTGTTTTTCCGCTAAAACACAGATTTCTCCTATATTTAAAGGGAAAATTATATTTTCAAAAAGTTTTAATCTGCTTAATATAAACAATAAGGGTTTTGAGAAAAGCAAATGAGGATGGTTTTTCAAATGATAAGTAATCATATTTAAAGAAACAAACTTGACCGCCCAGCTCATTTTAATAATTTTAAAGCCGTTTCTTTCCAGTAAATATTGCAGGCTCTTCGGCGAATACAGGCATACGTGTTCAAGAAATAAATGAGGCCATTTATCTTTTAATAACTTCGCGCTTAAGCTATTGATATTTGGAGTAATGATTAAGACCAGTCCCCGTTGTTTTAATTTGTTTCTAACGATTTCAATATGTGTTAAAGGATACCGAAGATGTTCTAATACATCAAACATTAATACTGCAGAAAAAAAATTATCGATAAACATTTTCTGGTTAAGAGGTCCCAGTTTTATGGTTTGAATATTTAATCTTTCTCGTGCTATGTCGATAGCCGCTTGGTTGATTTCCACTCCGTAAACGCGCCATCCCGATGCTTCCGCGGCTTTTAAGGTGATGCCGGTGGAACATCCTATTTCCAGGAGATTTCCCTTTGGAATTAATTTTTCTAATAAATTAAGGTAATGAACCGCGGTGATATTTTTTGCTTTTGCTATATTAGAGTTGAGGGCATCATGCCCCCTTTTTTCTATATAGTCCTGGTTATAAATATTATTTTCGGCCGGGGCGGGCGTAAAATCTTTATCTAAAAAAACCAAAGAACAATGATTGCACTTTTTATAGGAGTATCCCTCAAAAAGTAAATGATTTGTTTGATGGCTGGAACCACACAGGGGGCAAATATTCACTGGTTTATTGCCGTTTTAACAGCTTGGATTACTTCTTCGCTGTCAATATCATTTAGGCAGGGAATACTCATGTTGCAAAAATATCCCGCTTCGGTTCGGTAGATGTACATACAAGGGCTGCAAGGATATCTTTTGTAAAGCACCTTGTGTTTATCCTTTTCCCTGCCGTATGGCCCGTAGAGTTCCGGCGAACCCGGTCCCCAAATTGAAACGGTAGGGGTCCCCTGGGCTTTGGCAAGATGCAAGGGACCGCTGTCGTTGGTTAAGAAAAGGTCAATTTTCTGCAAGAGAACGATAAACTGGCCAAGAGTCAGGCGGCCGGAAAGATCAAATACCTTTTCTTTGGTTTTCTCTCCCAAGAGCTCAAGCAGGGAGGAAGTATACTTTTTTTCGCTTTGGCTTCCGAATAACAATACCAATAGATTGCTTTTTTCTTTTACCAGAGCATTTATGACTTGCGCAAACTTCTCCCTGGGCCATCTTCTGCAAAACGCCAGATCGCTGGCGTTGATGTTCACGCCCAAAAGGAAGTTTTGACGGTTAATATTTTGCCGCTGAAGTAATTCTTCAACAAAATCAACCTCTTCTTCGCTTGTCGGAATTGATGACGGGGCCAAGTCTTTCACTTCCAACCCGATTGCTTTCCCAACCATGGCATAAATTTCTAGAATATGTCTTGAATAGTTAAAGTACACCGGAACATTTACCAAAGCAGTTCTCCAAAATTGCGGAAGGTAGAATCCGACTCTCCATCTGGCGCCTGAAAGATATGACACCATGGTGCTGAATTTTGAATAAAATTCCAGGTCGATGCTTATCTCCGGCCTGACAAATCTTAGAAACGCCAGGTTGGAAAGAATTGAATTCAATAGCGTGAAAACATTGCTGACATCAATGGTTCTAACCTCATCGCATATCCCCAGCCGTTTGACCAGACCGGCGTTGTGTTTAAACGTCAGAAAAATAATTCTTGATTCCGGGAAATGTTCTTTAATGCTTTTGAGAAGAGGCGAAGATAAGAGGATGCTGCCCAGCCCGAAAAACTTGATCATTAAAATAGTCCCGGGCGTTTTTTTGATCGGTGAGGAATGGAATTTATCAAAGGGGCGCATAAATTTATTAAGCAAAGCCAAAAATAAGCAAATTGGAGTGCCGGCCCAATGATCTAAAAATTTTAATATTTTTATCTTGAGATCGTCGAGCATATTGTATTAGTATAGCATATTCATATTGATAATTATAAAAATAATAATGTGATATAATTCCGGGGATTGAGCTGGAACAAACAAGAGATGCGCGTACGAATAATTTTAATTTTATTGCTGATTTTTTCTCTTCAGATCGCACTGCGGCTGCCCTACCTCAGCGAGCCGCTGGAGCGGGATGAAGGCGCTTACGCCTATATCGCGCAGAGAATTTTAGCCGGCGAGCTGCCTTATCGCGACGCCTATGACAACAAGCCTCCCGGAGTATATTATATCTACGCCGGCGTATTCAAAGTTTTTGGCGACACTTTCTCGGTCCTTCGAAATTTTACTCTTTTCTTCAGTTTATTTATCACCCTTTCGGTTTTTGCGGTCGGTTACCTGATCTGGGGAGGTGCAGGAGGGCTGATTTCGGCCTTTCTTTATGCGCTTTTCTCCGGCGGTCCCTACGTCCAGGGCACATCGGCCAATACCGAAACTTTCATGGTCTTCCCGCTGATTTTGGCGCTCTTCTTTTTCATGCTTGCCATAAAGAAGCCCGAAGATAAATTAAATTTATTTATTGCCGGTTTTTTCTCCGGGATAGCGCTGATGATCAAACAGGCGGCGGTTTTTAATTTTCTCGCCTTGCTTTTATTTTCTTTTATTTTGCCCGGACAGGATCTAAAAGGGCGCGTGAAAAGCAGGATGGTTTTGTTACTCGGTTTTGTGATCACTCCGGCAGTCTTTCTTCTTTATTTTTGGCTGAAAGGCGCACTGCCGGATCTTTTGAACGCAGTGATCCTGGACAATCTTGGTTTCGTCGGCGGGCGGGCCTGGCATTGGAGCTATATTCCAACCATTATTTTGCGGGAGAATTCGATCCTGTGGATCCTGGCGATTTCTTCCGCGGTCTATATTTTTTATCGGGATCGAAAATTTGAGCTTCTGGTCCTGGCGGGCTGGGCAATTTTTTCCCTTTCCGGGGTCTTTGCCGGGAAATCATTTTTTGGCCATTACTTTATTCAGGTTATTCCCGGACTGGCGATCCTTTCTTCTTACGCGATCATAAGGTTCTTTGATAAGCCCCCGGATTTTCTTTCCCGCTCGATAATTTATCTGTCTTTCTTTGTTCTGCTATTGATCATTTTAAGCTTTCAGATTGATTTTTTACTCTCTTCTCCCGATGAGATCTCTCTTAAAAAGTACGGTATTCCTAATTTTGTGGTCGCAAAACCGGTGGCGGATTATATTAAATCGAATACCAGGCCGGAAGACCCTATTTATGTCTGGGGGGCGGAGGGAGAGATTTATTTCTACGCTAGAAGAAAGTCCGCCTCAAGATACTTTTATAACTATCAACTGGAAAAATCGAGAAAACTGCGTTTGCAAATGATAGGAGACTTAAGGAAGAACCGGCCGCTATATTTGATCTGGACCAATCCCGCGGCGGGCTTCGATGAGCTATCAAATTTCGTCAGCATAAATTATCGCAAAGATAAATCTTTCGGAATCTGGCAGATATGGAAAAGAAAAAAGTAGTAGTCATCATGCCGGCATACAATGCCGAGAAGACGCTGGAGAGAACCTTTCGTGATATTCCAAAGGAAAGAGTGGATGAGATCATCCTGGGGGACGATCATTCAACCGATCATACGTTTGAGATCGCCCGATCCCTCGGGATAAGAGTTCTTCAAACCCCCCGCAACCTTGGCTACGGAGGAAATCAGAAGATGCTTTACCGGGAAGCGCTGGCCCGCGGAGCGGAGATAATTGTGATGGTGCATCCCGACTGGCAGTACGATGCCGCCAAAATTCCGGAATTGATTGAGCCGATTTTAAGCGGGAACAAAGACGTAATGTTGGGTTCGCGCATTTTGAGCGGGGCGGGCAGCATGCCGCTTTATAAATATATTTCAAACCGGTTTCTTTCCTGGGTCGAGAATTTAACTTTTAGGCTCAACCTATCGGAATACCATACTGGTTTTCGTGCCTTTAGCCGTAAAGTTTTGGAAACTATTCCTTTTGATTCGAACTCCAATGATTTTGTTTTTGATACGGAAGTCCTGGCGGAAATTGCTGCTTTTGGCTTCAGGGCAGGGGAGATCCCCATTCCCTGCCGCTACTTTCCCGAAGCTTCGGAAATAAACTTTTGGCGCAGCACTATTTATGGTTTGCAAACACTCTGGGTCTGCGCGAAGTTTGTATTGCTCGGCTGGCCGCCGCGTGATAAAATCACTGCCAGATGAAGAACAAAGGGTTTACGATCATCGAGCTGGTAATGGTTATGGTCGCCATCGGCATTTTGTCGGTGGTAACGATCGTCGCGATCACCCGCGCCATTCGACAGATACAACTGGGGAGCGCGACCGATAAGATGGTCTCTGACCTGCGCTACGCCAAATTGATGGCCAGCGGCACCGCCAAGTGGTACGGGATCAGCGTTGAAGTCAGCCCTCTCAATCAGTACACCATCTATACCACCACCGGCACCAGGGATACGGTGGTTGATAACCCAGCCAAGCTTGGAAGCAATTTTGTCATCAAAGTAAATACGGATTACGGAGTGAGTATTTACAGCGTCAATATCGCCGGCGGGAAAAAAGTTGAATTCAGCCCGCTGGGGACGCCCTATGATGACCGCTATGGCGCAGCCTTGACGGCCGACGGAGTAATAACCTTAAGCAAAGAATCGATCAGCAGAACCATTCTTATTTCACCCAATACGGGAAGAATATTCATCCAATGAAAAATAGACCGGGCTTGACAATGGTAGAAACTATTATCGGCTTGACGATAATAGCGATTGCTTTTTATGCCCTGATCGGGGTTTTTGTCACCCTGCTCCCGCGCACCGCCCGGGTTGAAACCATCAATAAGAAAGTTTATCTGGCGCAGGAAAAAATTGAGGAATTTCTGACCCGCGATTTCGGGAGTCTCTCCAGCACGCCCGAAACCAGCTTTCCCGGCAGTTTCTCCGATTTCAAATATGCGATTATGGTTACCTATGTGACTACTTCCGATGTTAATACCCAGGTGGCGGGGCCGACCAATTTTAAGAATGTCAAGGTGTTTGTTTGGGGCGGGGGAGTCGATCCCCAACTGAGCGTCGAAGTTGTGAGTTTGGTGACAACTTATGAAGTTATTTTACCTTAGAAGAGGATATACCCTGGTCGAAGCCATCATGGTAATCATGATCCTGGCGATCATCGGGTTTGGTTTCGGCAATTTCATTGTTACTTCCATGCAGTCCGCGGTGTTTATTTCCGGACGAGAAACTGTTACCAATACCGCTCGATCGGCCATGAACCGCATGGTGGCGGAACTGATGAGGATTAATAGGCCGCAAAATATTATCATTGCCGCCACCTCGGAGTGTCAATTTAGCGATCTCGATAGCAGTATGATAGATTTTAAACAAAGCGGCACCAGCCTGCTTCGTAACAGCGATATTCTCGCGACCGGGCTGGGGAGTCCGGAAGGTTTGCGCTTTACCTATCTGGACGCGAATGGGGCCGAAACTTCGGTCAAACTGAACATGCGCAGTGTTCGGGTATGGTTGTATCTTGCTTCCGGAGGGCGGGTTGCAACGCTGGAATCATCGGCCCGGATAAGGAATTTGCAATGGTAAAAGAGAAAAGGCAGGGACAGGTGATCGTGGCAGCGGTTTTCGTGCTGGTGATCGTCGCTCTGCTTGGGATCGTGGCGGTTTCGATCCTTTCCACCGAAAGCTTTTCGGTCGTCAAGAATTTGCAGGGGATCCAGGCGCTGAATGTGGCGGAAGGAGGTATTCAATTTACCGTGGCAACTTCGCTGGCAGCAGATACGGACTTTTCGAACAATGCCGATTTTGGGCCGGTTTCTCTCAACCCGGGCACATTTAGTGTTCACTATCTTACCAGGTTTCGAACCACCTGCTGGCTGGAAGTCACAGGGACGGTGGGCGGAGTCAGCCGCGTAGTCAGGGCGCGCGTCCGCAAAGGGAATTTGCCTTCCCAATTCTCCGATTTTTCGGCTTACGCAGGGGATCCCGGCAGTGTGGGAGGAACGCTCACTTTTCATGCTGCTTCCAGGATCATCGGCAGTTTTTATTATTACGGTCCGATCGTTATGGTAAATTCTTCATTTCCCGTCCAGACCGGAGGATTAATTGACAGCACTTCTATTATTCCGCCGCCGACTAGCGGGATACCCAAATATTACGAAGCCTGGGAGCAGATCGGCACGGCAGAACCGGTTCCCTGGGATAATACTTATTATGATAAATGGCTGAATGTGGCAGCCAATCCGCCGTCTCCTCCTCTGAATAACCCGAATTATAACGACGATACTTTAAATCTTAGCGGACAGACCATCTGGTATAAGGCTTTCACTGCTAAGGGCAGCACAGTCATAACCGGACCCGGAACTATTTGCGCAACCACCGGGCTGATTACTATCTCGGACACCACCCGTTTTGCGGGGGGGATGGTCCGCTTGATCGGACTCAATTCGCCCGGAAATTCTATCAATTTAAATGATAATACTTCCTGGGCCACTACCGCGGAAGTTATTGCGCTGGATCAATTGAATATAAACAATTCTGTGACTACTCCTGCAAATTCCATCTTATATTCCAAATCATCTACCGGAGGCCGCGGAGTCACGGTTACTTCAAAAGCGATCGCTCGAGGAAGCGTTTTGGCTCCCTACGGCACCGTAACCATTAACCTCAACGGCTGGATCAGAGGGCTGATCTACGCTTACAGTTTGCAGGCTCAGGGCAGTTCGACTCAGGAAGGCGGAGGTGTTTTCAGGGGCCTGGCCGATTTTCTTAACAACAGCATGACTATCCAGAACCCGGACGTGCTTCCATCGGTTTTACCCCCGGGTGTCTCTCCCGAATCCACCAGTACTGCCAGTTTTGAGATTTACAGCTGGCGCGAAGCTTATTGACAAACTGTCATCATCGTATATAATACTCGCAAATGCCAAGCTCTGGATCGATCCTGGGAATTGACCTGCGGGTGACCTCGGTCAAGGTGGTTGAAGTTGAGAAGAAAGATTCCGGCTTCACGCTGAAAAATTGGGGCATGACCGAAGTTCCCTACCAATTAATTGATAAACATCCCCAGCTGGAAGACGCCAAAGCTGAAGCCCTCGTTAAGATCCTTAGAGCGAACAAAATAAGATCCCGCGACGCGGTGGCAGTGGTGGCGGGGGGCGATACTCTGGTCAAACTGTTCACCCTTTCCGTCCTGCCCTATAATGAAATTGCGGAGGCGATCAAATGGAAATTTGCGGAAGAGATTTCTTATCCTATCGATGACGCCATCATTGATTTTTATCCTGTCCGCGAAGCCGAGGTTTTCACCGAAAAAGTTGATTATGTGGCGGTCTGCATCAACCGCAAACTCTACCTTGAAACCCAGTACATTTTAAACAGGGCGGGGATAAGATTGCAGGGGATCACCGTCCTTCCCGATGCTCTGCAGGAGCTTTATAAAAGCGAGATTACCAAAGACGGGGACAAGATCACTTCCATCATCTATCAGGGCAAGCGCACCACCAATATCAGCATCTTCCGCCGCGGCAATTTTGAGTTCAATCGCGAACTGAACATCGGCGGAGAAAATATCACGCTGGCCATGTCCGGCATCCTGGTTTCTCCGGAAGGAAGGGTGGAGATCAGTCCGGAGGAAGCGGAAAAGATAAAGCTGGAATACGGCGTGCCGGTCGACCTCGGGAATTTTCCCAAGGTGGGCGAAATCCCCATGGTGCAGCTGCAGGCGATGGTGCGCCCGGCGCTGGAGAAAATCCAGGGCGAGATCAAGCGAACCTTCGAATATTACTCGGGACAAACCGGGGAGGCGGCCGTCAGCAAGGTGATCCTTACCGGCGGAACTTCGCAGACCCAGCATCTCCTGGAATTCTTGAGCCAGGGGCTGGGAATCCCGGTTCTGACGCCGGAGCCTCTGCCCCAGCTCAATCCGAGGCTGACCGGAGCGCTGGGAGCCGCTCTGACCGGGGCGCGCCGGCTCAATCTTATGCCGGAATCGGTAAAACACCGCTGGAAAATAGCTGCCCAAAAGGTTTTTAAGCCGATAGTTCTGCTTCCGGTTTTTATCGGTTCGCTGGCGATCATTTATGCATATTACTGGTTTCAGGCTTTCAGTCTGCAGACGGAGATAGATTCCATTAATAGAAAATTGGAAGAATATAAACCGCGCCTGGCCCAGCTGGACGTTATTCAAATGGCTTATCAAACCGAGGAAAAAAAGAGGCAGATTTTAAAGTCTTATGAAGAGAAAAGGACCAAGATGCCGATGATTTTTGAGGAGATCAGCCGGATCATTCCCGAAAGCGCTTACATCAATACGATGAATTTGACTCCCGGCAGTCTGCATTTATTCGGCACGGTTTTCAAAAAAGGGGACGCGGCGGAGAATATTCTTTCGCGGTTTGTGCTGGGGCTGTCGGCTTCAACCTTTTTTGAAGAAGTTCAGATGGTGCAGGCGACGAAGAACAATGATAATTTGACCGAGGCTTTTAATTTTGAGATTATAGCGGCGGTAAAGGTGAAATAATGCCCATCAAACTTTCAGAGCGGGAAAAAAATCTGGCCATATTAACGCTGGCGGTTTTTACCCTTTATGTCTTCCTTCAGTATCTGCTCCCGCCCAAAACTAATGAGATTGAGCGGCTGAAGGACAAAGCCCGCAATGCCCGGGTGGAACTGAAAATCGCCGAGGGCAAGAAGAAGATACTGGAAACGCTCGAGAAGACCAGCGGGTTGATTCCGCAGCGTGAAACCGCGGTTTCGAAAGAGGAGCGGGCGCTGGAGGTCTTGAAGAGCCTGTCGAACGCGATAACCAGATCAAAACTGGATTTAATCACCATCAAACCGATATTGGATGCCGGGACGGAAGGAACAAAATTCAATTTATCCTGCGCCGGCAGCTACAAAAATCTGTATGACTTTTTGATGATCCTGTACAAGTTGAGAACGCTGGTGCTGATTGATGCCCTGGATGTGACGGGGGGAGGGGGAGCTAAGCCGGTTTTAAATATTTCGATGACCCTGACCGCTTATTATTAGGTGATCAAAGAATTATGAAAAGAATAATAATTTTTATTTTACTTGTTGCCGCAGTGGGTTACGGGTTGTATACTTACTGGCCGATACTTTCGCCTTATCTGGAAAAAGCTGAAGAAGCAAAACCGGTTGAGACGGCTCCGGCTGCGGCGCCGGAACCACCGGCCGCAACCGGGGAAAAAACTCCCGAGGCCATCGCTGCGACAGAGGCGGTTTCGACCGCCGAAGTGAAGCTGGTGGACCCGTTTGCGCTAAGGATTGAAGTGACCAGCAAAGCGGAGCAGGCGGCAAGAGCCGCTCCGCCGGCTGCCGCGCCGTTTCCGGGAGGGGAAAAACCCAAAGAAGTTAAGCCCGCCGGACCAAAATTGGAAGGGGTCTGGATAGATTCCGGCATGAGAATCGCTTTTATTTCCGGCCAGGCTCTGAATGTGGGAGGTGCGATTATGGGCTGGAAGGTAGTTTCCATTTCCACCGACCGGGTGGTTTTGCGAAAGGGTTCAGTTTCGAAAACTTTGCGATTGGAGGGAAGGTAAAATGAAAAAATTTGGAATTGTAATTGGTTTGGTGCTTGGGATTTGGTGCCTGGGATTTTTACAAGCGGCACCGGCTGCAAAAACGGAGGCGACCAACATCAGCATCACAAAAGGGAAAATCTTCCTGAATCTGAAGGATGCGGATATTAAAACCGTCCTGCAGATTTTTGCTAAAGCTACGGGAGTAAATATTGTGGCCTCGGATGACGTGACCGGGAAAGTAACGGTAACTTTCTCCGGCATCACCCCCGAAGACGGGTTAACGGCGGTATTGCGCGCCCGGGGACTCGACTGGTTTACCGAGGCCGGGACCATATATGTCTCGACGAAAAAGATTCTGCGCACCTATTATCTGGCTAACGCCAAGCCGTCGGATATTCAGACCACCATCGCTTCCATCCTCCCTGCCGGCAGCACGGTTACGGCGGATGACAGCTACAACGTGCTGGTGATCCAGACCACTTCAGATTACCTGCCTCGTTTGGAGAAATTGATCAACGAATTGGATATTCCGCCAGTTCAAGTGATGGTGGAAACCAAATTAATTGAAATTACCGGAAATTATGGAGGTAATCTGGGGCTGGACGTCAATTACGCAAAGAACTCGAATAATAATGCTCAAACCGTCGGCCTGGCCGGACGGAAAACCAATACCGGCGCGCAGGGTCTTTACGCGCACGCGCTTTCGATTTTTTCAACCGGAAGCCTCGAGGCTTTCCTCTCCGCTTTGGCTTACAATACCAAGTTAAACGTGGTGGCTTCGCCCCGCCTCACTACTCTAAACAACAAAGAGGCTACCCTTCTTATCGGAGCCAAGCTGGGATACAGAACCACGATTGTTTCGGAAACTTCGACCACTCAGGTGATCAATTTCCTTTCGGTCGGCACTTCGCTAACTTTAACGCCGAATGTCACCAAGAACGGTTATATCCGCATGAAAGTCTATCCCAAGATCAGCGATGGAACGGTGGTTAATGACATACCGCAGGAAAATACAACCGAAACCAAGAATGAGGTTATGGTGAAAGACGGCCAGACTTTTGTTATCGGCGGATTGACAAAAGAGAAAGATAATCAGACCGATTACGGAGTTCCGATTCTGATGGATATTCCGTTTATCGGGGCTCTATTCAGGAAAACGGTAAGCATTAAAGAAAAGAGCGAACTTTTGGTTTTCGTCACGCCGCATATCATTACAGCAGAATATCTGGAAACCATGGACAAATCAATTGAACAATTTAGTAAAACCAGCGAGGATATAAAGGCCCGTCTTATTCACTAGTGGCGGAACGGGTCATCAGATCAGTGATGGCCCGATAAGGGTCTTTTCCTTCATAGAGGACCTGATAAACTTCTTCCGTGATGGGAAGGGTGACTTTGAGTTTTTTTCCCAGGGTGCGGGCGGCGATGGTGGTGGGGACCCCTTCCGCGACCTCTTTCATCTCTTTTAAAATATCGGTGAGTTTTTTTCCTTGGGCGATCTGTTCTCCAACCAGGTGATTGCGCGAAAGCCGGCTGGTGCAGGTGGCGATCAGGTCTCCCATGCCGGATAATCCGGCAAAGGTTTCGGCTTTGGCTCCCAGAGCCATACCCAGCCGGGTAATTTCGGCGATTCCCCGGATCATCAATCCGGCTTTGGCATTATCGCCCAAATTAAGTCCGTCGGCTGTTCCGGCGGCGATGGCGATAATATTCTTCAGCGCCCCTCCCAGCTGGACCCCGATCACATCCGTGTTGGTGTATACCCGGAAGCGATTCAGCATCAAAGCTTCCTGGACCGCTCCGGCGATTTCTTTCTTTTCCGAAGCGATCACGCTGGCCGCCGGCAGCCCTTTGGCGATTTCGGAGGAGAGATTGGGGCCTGACAGCACGCAGAGATTTTCGTTTTTCAATTCTTCTTTTAAAATCTGAAATGGCAGTTTTAAGCTTTTTTCTTCGATCCCTTTGCTGGCGGAAACCACGATGGCGTCTTCTTTGACGGCCGAAGCGAATGGTTTAGCGATTGATCTCAGGAATTGGGTGGGAACAGCAAAGAAAAAAATCTCAGCCGGCTCAATTTCGCTGGTGATTTCGATCTTTTCAGGCAGCTGGAAGCCGGGAAGGTATCTTTTGTTTTCACGGAACTTTTTAATTTCCGGAACGATTTCTTTTTCATATACCCAGAGCGAGACCGGATGGCCGTTTTCGGCCAGAAGGATCGAAAGGGTGGTTCCCCAGGCCCCGGCGCCGATGACCGAAACTCTGCTCATATCCGCGGCTCCGTCCCCTGCAGCAGCCTGGTTATATTGGGGAAATGACGGATAACGATGAAAATGGCCACCAGGAGAGCGGCAACGGAATAAGGAAGCGGTTTATGAAGGAAAAACATCAGGGTTACGGTTAAGAAAGGAGTGAAGATCGAAGCGACCGAGACATAGCGGGTAATTATAATCAAGAGCGCCGCAAAGACGGCGGAGACGATGAATATGTCAGGAGTCAGGCCAAGCAAAACTCCCAGACCGGTTGCCGCGCCTCTTCCTCCTTTGAAGCCGAGAAAAATCGAAAACATATGGCCGAAAATAACCGAAATTCCCAGCGCCAGAACAACTTGAGGCTCTCCTCCCGCCCAGTAGCCAAGATAGACGGCTGCGGCGCCCTTAAGAAAGTCGAGCAGGAGAACCATCGTTCCCGGAACCGCCCCCAGGGAGCGATAAACATTGGTGGCGCCGATGTTACCGGAGCCGTATTTGCGGATGTCAATATTCCAGATTTTGCCGATGATCAATCCAAAAGGAACCGATCCCAGAAGATAGCCGGTTAAAACATATAAAAACAGCATGAAGCAATTCTACTTTACTTGAAACCGAGCGTCAAGTTTATCCTCCGCAGCTTGAAAAGCGAAGGAGGGCCTGCTATAATTTCCCCTCTGTTATGGCTATTTCGATAACTGAAGTCCGTCCGGGCACGACCGTTGAGATGGACGGAAAGATTTTTAAATGCCTTGAATACCACCACATCAAGTGGGCGCAGCAGGCGCGGGTGCGGGCAAAATTCAAGGACCTGCGCACCGGAGCGATCACCGAGCGCACCTTTAATGTGGATGAAAAAGTGGAGCGAGCCCGCATCGAATATAAACCGATGCAGTTTCTTTTTTCGGACGCCGAGGGCTTCCACTTTATGGATCAAGCCACCTTCGAGCAGATCGCCGTCCCCAACCAAAAGATGAAAGAAATTGCCAGGTACCTCAAAGAAGGTTTCGTGGCCAACATCTCTTTTTACGGAGAAGAGGTGCTGGCTGTGGAACTGCCGGCAGCGGTCGAGTTAAAAGTGGTAGAAACATCTCCGGGATTCAAAGGCGACACCGTCTCCGGTGGAAAGCCGGCGACGCTTGAGACCGGACTGGTAGTTCAGGTTCCTTTCTTTATTAATGTTGGCGATGTCCTTAAAATCGATACGAGGGAAGGAAAATACCTCGGGAGGGCGTGATAAAAATGGTGGATTGGGATTTGGTAAAAAAACTAATTCAAACGGTTAAAGATGAAGATATCAGCGGTCTGGCAATAGAGGAAAAGGGGGTAAAGTACGAAGTACGACGCGAAAAAGGACACACTGTTTCTCCTGCGCCTCCAGCAAGCCCTTCGCTGGCGTCGGATGAGGCAAAAGAAGAAGAAGGGGTAGTTGCCATTACTTCGCCTATGGTTGGAACCTTCTACCGGTCGCCTTCGCCCGAAGCTCCATCATTTGTGGAGACCGGGGATGAGATCGAGCCGGGAAAAGTGGTCTGCATCATAGAGGCGATGAAGCTTTTTAACGAGATCGAATCCGAGGTCAAAGGGAAAATCGTAAAAATCCTGGCCGAGAACGGCAAGCCGGTTGAATACGGACAGAAGCTTTTCTTAGTTAAAAAGGGATGATTCCGCTCTTCAGGTCACTGCGCCCGGCCCAGTGGACAAAGAACTTTTTTGTTTTTGCCGGGATTGTTTTTTCTCTCAAGTTTTTTGAAATTGCCTTATTATTTAAGGTTATTTATGCTTTCATAATTTTTTGCTTTCTTAGCAGTTCTATCTATCTGATTAATGACGTCAGAGATATCGAGAGCGATCGAAAGCATCCAACCAAAAGATTCCGACCGATCGCTGCCGGGAAACTGAGTCCTTCATTAGCCGTAATTATTGCCGCGATTTTAGCCTCGCTTTCTTTGACCGCAGCCTTTTACTTGAATTTACCCTTTGCTTTTGTGGCGCTATCTTATTTTCTTCTAATGCTTCTGTATACCTTTTTATTAAGGGAGGTAGTTATCCTTGACACCTTTGCTATTGCCGCCGGATTTGTTTTGCGGGCGGTGGCGGGGGTGGCGGTGATTGCAGTTGCGCTTTCGCCCTGGCTGGTAATTTGTACCATTTTGCTTTCGCTATTTATCGCTTTGGGCAAAAGACGGCACGAATTAATTGCATTGGAGAAAGCAGTTGAGCACCGAAAAATCCTGGATGAATATAACCCGCAGCTGCTTGACCAAATGATTTCTGCGGTGGCCGGTTCAACCGTTATGGCCTATGCCCTTTATACCCTCTGGCCGGAAACGGTGGCAAAATTTAGAACACACAACTTAGTATACTCTGTTCCCTTTGTCCTTTACGGAATTTTCCGCTACCTCTACTTAATCTATCATAAGGAAAAGGGCGGCAGACCAGAGGAAATCCTGCTGACCGATATACCATTGATGATAGATATGGTTCTGTGGATCATTTCATTGATGGTAATTATTTACATGAAATGAAATCTAAAGTCGCAGTTCTAAAAACCAAACCTGAAACCGTGCTCGAGGATTACCGGCAACTCATGCACCTGGCAGAGTACGATAAGTATTTGCCCAAGGACAGGGATACCGCCCTGAAGATCAATATCTCCTGGCACCATTTCTATCCCGCCTGTTCGACCACCCCCTGGCAGCTTGAAGGGGTTATCAAGAGCATGCTTGAAGATGGTTATAAAAAAGAGCTCATCCATGCCTGCCACAACCGGACAGTTGTCGTTTCCGCTAAACAGGGTGAAGTTGCCAATAAACACAAGCCGGTGGTGGAAAAGTACGGCTTGCGGAATATCCATCTCTATGAAGGAGAAGAATGGATAAGATGCGAACCAAAAGGGAAGATGCTGGTGCTGGATAAGATTTTTCCCGAAGGCATCTACATCCCCAAACGGCTGATCGGCGAGAATATTATTCATCTCCCTACCATGAAGACGCATGTTTTTACTACCATGACGGGTGCGATGAAGAACGCTTTCGGAGGACTCCTTCACGAAAAGAGGCACTGGACCCATTCGGTCATCCACGAAACCCTGGTTGATCTGCTCACTATCCAGAAAGAGATCCACACCGGCATCTTCGCGGTGATGGATGGAACCTTTGCCGGTGATGGACCCGGCCCGCGTTGCATGGTTCCTTATGTCAAGGATTATATCCTGGCTTCGGCCGATCAGGTGGCCATCGACGCCATCGCCGCCAAGATGATGGGATTTGACCCGATGTCTCTCAAGTTCATCCGCCTGGCGCACGAAGCCGGCCTGGGAGTTGGAGATCCCAAGGAGATTGAAGTCATCGGCGAGGACATTTCTAAGGTCAATTTCCATTTCCGCATGGAAAGGACCACTTTTGCCAGCAAGGGACAGGAAATGATCTACTGGGGGCCACTCAAGCCTCTCGAGAACATCCTTCTAAGAACGGTGATCGCTCCGTGGTCTTATGTGGCTTCAATTGCCTATCACGACTACTACTGGTACCCTCTCATCGGGAAAAAGCGGGTTGACGAAATGCTCAAGACCGGCTGGGGCAAATTGTTTTTGTCTTACTAAAATAAAATCATTTGCAGCGCAATAAGCAGAAGGTATATTCCAAAAAGTCTTCGCAGCAGCAGGTCCGGAACCGGTTGAGCAAAAGAGGCTCCGATGTATCCCCCGATTAAAAATCCAACCGCTATCAGAGCGGCAAATTTAATATTAACGTTGCCGGTCTGCCAGTATTTTATCGCCGCCAGAAGTCCAACCGGAAGCAGCAGCGCCGCGATGGAAGTTCCCTGTGCCATGTGCTGGGTCATTTTATAGATGAACACCAGCGCGGGGATAAGGATGGTAGCCCCGCCGATTCCCAGAAAGCCGCTCAACGTTCCCGCCACCAGACCAATAATGATCAGACCAACCAGCTCCATCATTTTAAGATTTCCCTGACGAATTGGTTGACGAGCTTCCCGTCGATGCCGGGATGCTTTGCCATGACGGCTTTCATGACGTTGCCCATTTCCTTAATCGAGGTCGCGCCCAGTTCCGAGGCGGTCGCCTGGACTAGTGCTTTAATTTCATCCGTAGAAAGCTCTTTGGGGAGGTATTCTTGAACGACCTTTAGCTCTTGCTCCGCCCTTTCCACTTCCGCTGTCCGGCCGACTTTTTTAAACTCGTCGATCGATTCTTTGATGTTTTTGGAATATTTGGTCAAGATCTTGATGAGCTCGGCATCCGGCAGATCGCCACGGGCGTTAACGTACAAGATTTTGCTTTTCATCATGCGCAGGACGGAGAGCCGGAGTTCGTCTTTTTCCTTTAAAGCCTTCCGGAGATCATGGTTTATTTTGTTGAATAGTTCTCTTTTTTCTTCCGCCATAAAAACTGAAATTTTTTGTGAAACCTTTCGATAAATAAATAGACTGGATTGTCCGTGACATGTTGGTGATCGATTTCCTTACCGGTATCGCCCAGCTCGACGGTTTTCCAGTCTTTTTTTTAATTATACCTCAATTTTACTTTCCTGTCAATCTAAGGTAAAATAACTATCTTGATGGCGATGAAGATTAATATTCCGAAAAATGTAGTTTGGCTGGGATTCGTCAGCATGTTCAATGATGTTGCCTCGGAGATGATTTACCCGATTATCCCGATCTTCTTGACCACGATCCTGGGCGCGCCCATGGCGGTGGTCGGGTTGATCGAAGGAATTGCGGAGTCAACCGCCAGTCTTTTAAAGGTTTTTTCGGGCTGGTTTTCTGATTTAATCGGAAGAAGAAAACCCCTGGCGGTATTTGGTTATTCTTTTTCCACTCTTTCAAAGTTAATTCTGGCGGGGGCTTTTTTCTGGCCCGCTGTTTTGCTTGCCCGCTTTATTGATCGCTTCGGCAAGGGGGTGCGGGTGGCGGCTCGCGACGCCTTGATCGCGGATTCAACCACCGCAGAAATTCGGGGAGCGGTCTTTGGCTTTCACCGCGCCATGGATACCATCGGAGCCATCGGCGGCCCCTTGATCGCTATCTTACTTATCTCTCTTTTATCCTCAAATTATCGGGCGATCTTTTTGATTTCCTTCGTTCCCGCTTTTATCGGAGTATTGATCCTGCAATTCTTTGTAAAAGAAGCTAAACCCTCAATGCCGCGGGAAAAAATTAAATTCGCATGGAGCGGTTTTGGCCCAAAATATAATCTTTTTTTGCTCATCAGCTTCATCTTTTCACTCGGCAACAGTTCTGATGCTTTTCTCATTTTACGTTCGAAGGATCTTGGCTTATCGGCCACGCTGGTGATCCTGGCTTATGTTGTTTATAATATTTTTTATGCCGGTTTTTCTTATCCTGCCGGCCTGCTGGCAGACCGCTTCGGTTTTAAAAAAGTATTTTTTGCCGGACTTTTAATTTTTGCGCTGGTTTATGTTGGATTTGGATTGACTCGCAGCCCGCATGCAGTCTGGCCGCTATTCGCGGTTTACGGCTTTTATATCGCTTTTACCGAAGGGATCGGCAAGGCGTATATTTCTAACCTGGCTCCGAAGGAAAAAGTGGGAACGGCGATCGGCCTTTATTACACCGTGACCGGAGTAGCGGTTCTTTTTGCCAGCGTGATCGGCGGGATACTCTGGTCGGCCTTTGGCGCGGCGTATACTTTTTATTACGGAGCGGCTGCCGCACTGCTGGCCAGTATTCTTTTTATTATTTTATCATTATGAATGACAATAAGAAAAGTCTAATCGCGGCCCTTTTGGTCACCGGCCTGATATTTTTTGCCGAGCTGATCGGAGGGTATATCTCCAACAGTTTGGCCCTGGTTTCGGACGCGGGACATATGCTGACCGACACCATGGCCCTGGTTCTGGCCCTGCTGGCAATTATTTTTGCGACCCGGCCGGCAACCAAAGAGAGAACCTACGGCTTTTATCGGCTCGAAATTCTTTCCGCCCTTTTTAACGGCTCGATTCTGACCCTGATCGCGCTCTATATTTTTTACCAGGCTTTCCAGAGATTTATTAACCCGTCGCCGGTTTGGAGCGGATTGATGCTGACCATTGCAACCATTGGTCTTTTGGCGAATATTGGGGCGGCGGTGATTCTGGCAGGCGGCTCCCGCGAGAACTTGAACGTTAGGGGCGCTTTCCTGCACGTTCTTTCGGATCTGGTCTCTTCGGTCGCGGTAATTGTCGGCGGTTTAATTATCCAGTTTACCAGATGGTATTACATCGATCCGATCCTGAGCGTCCTGATCGGCATTCTGATCCTCCGCGGCGCCATGATGCTGGTTTTTGAATCGGCTAATATTTTGCTGGAAGCGGCGCCCAAAGGGATGGTCACCGAAGAAGTGGCTTTAACCATCAAAGCAGTCAAGGGGGTCCGGGATATTCATGATCTGCATGTCTGGGCCATCACCTCCGGAATTAATGCGATTTCGGCCCACATCCTGATTGAAGATTCCGAAGCGGAGAGAGCTTCTCAAATTTTGAAAGAGATAAACGAACTCTTAAAAACCAGGTATGCCATTTCGCATGCCACCTTCCAAACCGAATGTGTTTCCTGCCCGGAAGGATTGGTCTGCCACATCGAGCCGGCGGAAGAAAGAGAGCATGAACACCGACACTGAAATAATCAGGGTTGAGAATCTTACCCGCAAGTTCAACGGACTAACCGCGGTGGATACGATTTCTTTCTCCGTTAGTCAGGGCGAAGTTTTCGGCTTTCTCGGGCCAAACGGCGCCGGGAAAACCACCACCATCAACATGCTCTGTACTCTGCTGCGCCCGACTTCCGGCAGCGCTTTTGTTTCCTGCTGTGATGTAGTGCGTGAGCCCAACCGGGTTCGAAAAGAAATCGGGATCATCTTCCAGGACCCATCTCTCGACGACCGGTTGACGGCGGAAGATAATCTGCGCTTCCACGGTTATCTTTATCACATGGACCACAAGGAAATTGAAAAGCGCATAGTCGAAGTTCTAAAGCTGGTGGAATTGGAAGATCGGAAAAAAGATTTTGTGAGGAAATTTTCCGGCGGGATGAAGCGCCGCCTCGAAATTGCGCGGGGACTGCTGCACCGCCCCAAACTGCTTTTTTTAGATGAACCCACTTTGGGTTTGGATCCCCAGACCCGCGTCCATATTTGGGAATATATTTTAAGGATGAGAAAAGAAAGCGGCCTTTCCATCTTCATGACCACGCATTATATGCAAGAGGCCGAAGTCTGCGATCGGATAGCGATCATTGACCACGGAAAGATCGTGGATCTGGATACGCCGGCAAAGTTGAAAGAAAAAAATAATGAGTCGACGCTGGAAGGGGTTTTTCTAAAAATTACCGGCCGCGAGATCCGTCCCCAGGCGGGGGAATCTTCGTGGGTGCAGTGGATGAGGAGATCGTAATGGGTGATTTTTGGGCAATTTATATTCTCTGGCTGAGGGATCTAAAAAGATACTGGTACGATAAGGCACGGATCATTGCTTCGCTTGGTCAGCCGATATTATTTTTATTCGTGCTGGGGACAGCGCTCTCTCCCTCTTTTAAAGGACCTGCGGGGATCAATTTTTCCGAATTTATTTATCCGGGGATCATTTCGATGACGGTTCTCTTTACTTCGATTTTCTCCGCCATCTCGATCGTCTGGGACCGTGAATTCGGATTTTTAAAGGAAGTTTTGGTGGCGCCGGTTTCGCGCTGGTCCATCGTAACCGGAAAAGCATTGGGAGGATCTACGGTAGCGGTGCTGCAGGGGACCTTGATGCTTTCATTGGCCCCGCTGGTGGGAGTTAAGCTTACTCCGCTTATCATTCTAGAAACCCTGATCGTGATGTTCCTGATCGCTTTGGCCATCACTTCGCTGGGAATTGTGATCGCCGCGCGGATGAAGGAGATGGAAGGTTTTCAAATGGTCGTTAACTTTGTGATCATGCCGATCTTCTTTCTTTCCGGCGCGCTTTTTCCACTGGACCGTCTGCCGCAGTGGCTTAATATTTTAACTCGAATCGATCCGTTGACTTATGGCGTTGATCTCCTGCGCGGGGTGATTCTCAAAGTCAATATTTTCCCCTTTTGGCTGGATACCGCCGTTATTTTGGGTTTTATCTTTATTATGTTCTCGATTTCAGTGATAGAGTTTAACCTGGCGGAATGATGAATAAAATCCTAAGGAAAGAAAAATTAAACGAGAGTGTGGCCAGGATAATGGTGGATGCGCCGCAGATCGCCAGATCAGCCAAAGCCGGCCAGTTTGTTGTCGTCATCCCGACCGAAAATGCGGAGCGAATTCCTTTAACTATCGCCGATTTTGACCCCGATCGGGGAACGGTTTCAATTATCTTTCAGATCGTAGGAGCGACGACTAAAGTTTTAGATTCACTGAAGGAAGGGGAATCGATCGCTCATCTGCTGGGGCCGCTGGGAGTGCCGACCCGTATTGAAAACTTTGGGACGGTGGTCGTGATCGGGGGTGGAGTGGGGATCGCCGAGATCTATCCGGCAGTGAGGGTATTAAAGCAAGCGGGAAATAAGGTGATTACAATTATCGGGGCACGGTGCGAAGACCTTCTTATTTACCGCGAAGAACTCAGGGCACAGAGCACAGAACTCAGGATCACCACTGATGACGGCAGCTGCGGCCGCAAAGGCTTCGTTTCTGACGAGCTAAAAGATCTGATTGCTTCCGGCATGAAGATCGACCGGTTGATCGCAGTGGGGCCGGTGCCAATGATGAAAGTTTGCTGTGATGTTACAAAATCCCATGGTATCAAAACGGTTGTTTCATTGAATCCTCTGATGCTGGATGCAACCGGAATGTGCGGGATTTGCCGGGTCACAGTGGGAGGCAAAATAAAGTTCGGCTGCGTCGATGGTCCGGAATTTGATGGGCACGAAGTGGATTTTGAAGAGCTATCCAGTCGTCTGAAGATGTATAAGGATGTCGAAAAGCGGGCGTTCGATCATGTTTGTAGGTTGTTGGGTGGTTAGGTTGTTAGGTGGTTAGGGATGGCTGAAAAGAAACCAAGAAAAAAAATGGCCGAGCGGCTGGTGGCAGAGCGCATCCGCGACTTTGAGGAAGTTCCGCTTGGATACACGGTCGATCAGGCGATCGAAGAAGCCAAACGCTGCCTGATGTGCAAAGATCCAAAGTGCGTGGCGGCTTGTCCGGTCGAAGTCGATATCCCCGGCTTCCTGGCTTACGTCGCAAAAGGCGACTTCGAAGCGGCCGTAAAAAAGATTAAGGCGACCAACTCGCTTCCCGCCATCTGCGGCCGCGTCTGTCCGCAGGAGGAACAGTGCGAACTAAAGTGCATACTCGGCATAAAGGGTCAGCCGGTGGGGGTTGGCAATCTCGAGAGGTTTGTGGCTGATTATGAAATCCGAAATCCGAAATCCGCCGTGCCTGCCGGCAGGCAGGGAACGAAGGGGGTGAGGGTTGCTATAGTCGGTTCGGGGCCGGCGGGATTGACCTGCGCGGGAGACCTTGCGAAACTTGGCTATGGGGTCACGATTTTCGAATCGCTCCACGTAACCGGCGGAGTGTTGACTTACGGCATTCCCGAATTTCGTTTGCCCAAGAAAATTGTCAATCTTGAAGTTGATTACGTAAAAAGCCTGGGAGTGGAGATCAACACCGATGTTCTGGCAGGAAACACCTTCACCATCGATGAATTGTTAAAAGATTATCAGGCGATCTTTATCGGCTCGGGGGCCGGACTGCCAAAATTTATGGACGTTCCGGGCGAAAACCTGCCGGGGATCTATTCTGCCAACGAATATCTTTTTCGGGTGAATATGATGAAGGCCTGGAAATTTCCCGAGCACCTTACGCCGGTAAAAATCGGCAAGCGGGTGGCGGTGGTTGGCGGCGGAAATGTTGCCATGGATTCGGCGAGGGTGTCGCTGCGGCTGGGAGCAAAGGAAGTCTACATTCTCTACCGAAGGACCGAAGAAGAAATGCCGGCTAGAAAAGAAGAGATCAAACGGGCGGTGGAGGAGGGGATAATCTTTAAGATCCTGACTCTCCCCATCGAGTATCATGTGAACCGGGAGGGGTGGGTGAGCGAAGTCGAGTGCATCCAAATGGAGCTGGGGGAACCTGATTCCTCCGGCAGAAGAAGACCGGTCCCGATCCCGAATTCCGCATTCCGCCTCCCGGCAGATGCGGTTATCGTTGCCATTGGAAATTCTCCCAATCCCTTGATCCAGCAGAGGACACCGGCGATCAAAACGGAGAAATGGGGCGGCATTATCGTTACCCCGGAACAGTTGACTTCCATTCCCGGCGTCTGGGCCGGCGGAGATATCGTCCGGGGCGCGGCGACGGTTATCTCCGCGATGGGGGACGGTAAAAAAGCGGCGAAAGCCATTCACGCTTATTTACTAAAAGGAGGTGAATCAGGTGGCAGTTAAGAGTGTTACTATCATCGAGGGATGCATCGTCTGCGGGCTCTGCGAGCAAACCTGTCCGGAAGTTTTTGAGGTTACGGACACCGCCAAGGTAAAAGCAGGGATTGACTTTAACCAATATGAGGATAAAATCAGGGAAGCAGCCGATATTTGCCCGGTTGCGGTGATTAAGGTAGAATAAGAAAAAGATATATGCCAAAAATTTCAGATTCAATTGTTTCCTGGGTAAATAAACAGGTTAACCTGGCACGGGCCAAAGGGATTGTCGTGGGATTATCGGGTGGGCTCGATTCGTCAGTAGTGGCGGTTTTATCTAAGAAAGCTTTTCCTGATAAGGTTTTGGCGCTTATTTTGCCTTGCAAAAGCTCTCCGCAGGATATTTCGGACGCGAAAATGGTGGCAGAAAAATATGGGATCGAAACCAGGCAGATTGACATAGAGCCCGTTTTTGAAGCGCTTTTAAGGCAGTTGGAAGATCGCGATGCTCAGGCAAATCTGGCGGTTGCCAATCTAAAACCGCGGCTGCGCATGATCGCCCTGTATTATTATGCCAACAAGTTAAATTATCTGGTGGCGGGGACCGGGAATAAGTCAGAGCTGATGATGGGCTACTTTACTAAATATGGAGATGGCGGCGTTGACATCCTGCCCCTGGGCGGTCTGTATAAGAGCGAAGTTAAAGCATTAGCCAAAGAGCTTGATATCCCAAAAGAGATCATCGAAAAAGTTCCCAGCGCGGGGCTCTGGCCGGGGCAGACTGATGAAGACGAGATGGGTATTACTTATGCTGAACTCGAAAAAGTTCTGTCGGGATTAGAAAAAAAAGAGCTTGCTGGTTTAGATACTAAATTGGTAGAATTAGTAAGCAAGCGGGTTACCGCGACGGAGCATAAAAGAAAGTTGCCCGAGATCTATGAGGGAGGGAAAACATGACTTTAGACGCGGCTTCAAAGGAAGCATTAGAGCGAGCGAAATCGGAAGGTGTCAAATTCATTAACCTTCAATTTACGGATATCCTCGGTTCGATAAAATCAGTGGCCATCCCGGCAGAGCGGCTGGGGGATGTGCTGGACAAGGGGATCTGGTTCGACGGTTCAAGTATTCTGGGTTTTGTCCGCATCTGCGAATCGGACATGATCTTAAAGCCAGATCCGGGCACCTACATGATCACTCCCTGGACGCCGAGCGAGCGGAAATCGGCGCGCTTCCTTTGTGACGTGCACACTCCCGACGGCAAGCCCTTTGAGGGCGACCCGCGCTCAAACTTGAAAAAAAATATGGCTGGGATCAATTATACTTATAATTGCGGGCCGGAAGTCGAATTTTATCTCTTCAAGAAAGAAGACAACAAGATCACCACTTCCCCGCACGATATCGGCGGGTATTTTGATTATTCTCCCCGCGACATGGCCAGTAATGTGAGGAAAGATATCGTTATTGCGCTGGAAGCGATGGGGATGGAAGCGGAAATGTCCCACCATGAAGTGGGCCCCGGCCAGCACGAGATCGATGTCCGCTATTCCAATGCGCTTACCGCGGCGGATAACACCATCACTTTGAAATATACGATCAAAGCCATCGCGCAAAAACATGACCTTTACGCTTCTTTCATGCCCAAGCCGCTCTACGGTCAGGCAGGGAGCGGAATGCACGTTCATCAAAGTTTATTTGATAAAAAGGGAAAGAATATTTTTTATGATGCGAAGGATAAATATAAATTTTCCAAGATAGCTTACAGCTTCCTGGCCGGTCAGCTCAAGCATGCCAGGGCATTGTCAGCAGTAGTAGCGCCCACCGTCAACTCTTACAAGCGTTTGGTTTCCGGATACGAAGCACCGGTCTACATCTGCTGGGCGCAGGTCAACCGCTCGGCGCTGATCAGGATACCCCGTTATTCGCCGGGCAGGGAACTTTCCACCCGGATGGAACTGCGCTGTCCCGATCCTTCCTGCAATCCGTATCTCGCTTTTGCCGCGATGTTAGCGGCGGGGATGGACGGCGTGGACAAAGGGCTGACCCCTCCCAAACCGGTCGAGGAAGACGTTTATAAAATGAAGCCCCACCAATTAGAAGAAATGAAGGTGGACATGCTGCCTTTTTCCATCAAGCGGGCGGTGGAAGAGCTCAAGCAGGACAAAGTCATTCAGGAAGCCCTGGGCAAGCACACCTACGAAAAGTTCGTCGAGGCCAAACTCGCCGAGTTTGACGACTACCGCATGCAGATAACCCCGTGGGAGATCGAGAAATACCTGGAAGCGCTTTAGACCAGCCCCTGCGCGTACATGGCGCGGGCAACTTTCTCGAAGCCGGCGATGTTGGCGCCGACCACCAGATTGCCCGGCGTGCCATATTCCTGCGCCGCCTTTTTGGACTGCGCATAGATACCCTTCATGATCCGCTCGAGGTACTTGTCAGTTTCTTCAAAGCTCCAAGATAATCTCTGACTGTTCTGTGCCATTTCCAGGCCCGAGGTGGCGACCCCGCCGGCATTGGCGGCTTTGGCCGGTCCGAACGCGACCTTGTTCTTTAAGAAGACCTTGATCGCTTCGGGCGTGGAAGGCATGTTCGCCCCTTCGGCCACGGCGTAGCATCCGTTCTCCACCAGCTTCTTGGCCGCTTTCTCGTCGATCTCGTTTTGGGTAGCGTTGGGCAGGGCGATATCGCACTTCACCGTCCAGATCCCGTCGCAACCCTCGTAGTACTTGGCGTCGGGATTATGTTTGACATACTCGCTGATCCTTTTTCTCTCCACTTCCTTGAGCTGTTTCACGGTCTTGAGGTTGATCCCATTGGGGTCGACAATATAACCGTTGGAGTCGCTGCAGGCGACGACCTTGGCGCCGAGCTGCTGGCATTTTTCAATGGCGTAGATGGAAACGTTGCCGGAGCCGGAGCTGACGACCGTCGCTCCCTTGATGTTCTTTCCCATGTCCTTCAGCATCTCGAGCAAGAAGTAGATCAGTCCGTAACCGGTAGCTTCGGTTCTGACCAAACTTCCACCCCAATCCAAACCCTTGCCGGTCAGAACGCCAGTGAATTCGTTGCGGAGTTTTTTGTACATGCCGTACATGAAGCCGATCTCGCGGCCGCCCACGCCGATATCTCCGGCCGGCACGTCAGTGTCCGGGCCGATATGACGGAAAAGCTCAGACATGAAGCTCTGGCAGAAGCGCATCACTTCGTTGTCGGATTTCCCTTTCGGATCAAAATCGGAGCCGCCCTTGCCGCCGCCCATGGCCAGGCTGGTGAGGGAGTTCTTGAAGATCTGCTCAAATCCCAGGAACTTAATGATCCCCAGATAAACGGAAGGGTGGAAGCGCAGACCCCCTTTGTAAGGCCCGATAGCGCTGTTAAATTCGATGCGGAAACCGCGGTTGACCTGGACCTGGCCCTTGTCGTCCTGCCAGGGGACACGGAACATGATCTGCCGCTCCGGCTCGCAGACCCTTTCTAATATTTTTGCGGTTCTGTATTCCGGATGCTTCTCCAGCACCGGTGCCACCGACTCGACCACTTCCTGCACTGCCTGATGGAACTCAACTTCGCCCGGATTTCTTTTTATAACCTCTTCGATAATGTGTTTAACCATTGTAATTTTCCTCCCTTTACTTTATAATAGCATTATACGGCAAGTACTTGCCGTATGTCAAGGGGGATTTTATGACAGACCTAAATCGTAAAATTAACGCCATCCTAAAGCTTGTCGCCGAAGCGAAGGAGCCGATCGGCTCGGTGGAGATCGCGGAGAAGCTCAAAGCGCAGGGGATAGAAATGTCCGAGCGCACCGTTCGCTATCACCTGAAAGATCTGAGCGAAAAGGGTTTAATGAAAGGGCTCTGGAAGGAAGGGCGCGTCATCACCAACAAGGGGATCGAAGAGCTGGGCAACGCGCTGGTGTTCGATAAGGTGGGCTTCATGAGCTCGCGCATTGACACCCTGGCCTACCAGATGGATTTTGACCTGGAAAAGAAAAGCGGTCAGGTCATCATCAATCTTTCGCTTATCCATAAGAGCGATTTTTCCAAAGCGCTGGGTATCATGAAGGCGGTCTTCAAGCATAAAATGGCGACGGGAGACCGGGTCCTGGTGGCCGAAGCCGGCCAGCGCATCGGCAATTTGGAAGTGCCAACGGGCCGGGTCGGATTTGGAACGCTCTGCAGTATCAATTTGAACGGTATTTTTCTTAAGCATTCGATCCCCATCGAGTCCAAAATGGGCGGGCTGCTGCAGATCGAAGACGAGCGGCCCCTGCGCTTCACCGAGATCATTAATTACGCCGGCTCGACCCTCGATCCCCACGAAATTTTTATCAAGAGCCAGATGACGAGCGTCCGGGGAGCGATCGAGGGAAACGGCAAGATCCTGGCCGGGCTGCGTGAGATCCCGGCGGCCTCGGTCCACGAAGCGGAAGCGCTTATCCGCAAGATCGAGGCGGCGGGAATGGGTCGCGTTCTCATGCTCGGCAAGCCCGGTCAAACCATGTTGGGAATGCCGGTGGGAGTAGAAAGGGCTGGCTTGGTCGTTCCCGGGGGATTGAATCCGGTGGCGGCAGCTGAAGAAGCGGGAATTGAAACCGAGAGCAAGGCCTTGAGCGCGCTGGTCGATTATGGCCAATTGGTCGAGTTTGACGCTTTATGAATACAGTCAGCACAGGATTAAAAGGGCTCGATGAGATTGTTCAAAACCTCCGGCTGGGAGACAATGTGGTCTGGCAGGTGGACGATGTCAAGGATTATAAGCATTTTGTTGATCCCTACATTAAACAAGCCCTCCGTGATAAGAGAAACCTGGTTTACATGCGTTTCGCCAGGCACTCGCCGCTCGTTTCTCAAGACAAAAAAGTAAAGGTATATAAACTGGATGCCGAAAGCGGCTTTGAATCCTTCACCAAGCAGGTCCACGCCGTCATTGCCAAAGAAGGCCTGGAAGCATTTTACGTCTTTGATTGTCTTTCTGATCTGTTGTCGATCTGGGCGACGGATTTGATGATCGGCAATTTCTTTATGGTCACCTGTCCCTATCTCTTTAAGCTGGAAACCATCGCTTACTTTGCTATCCTGCGCGACAACCATTCCTTCAAGACCATCGCTCGCATCCGCGAAACCACCCAGCTTTTGCTCGACGTCTATTGTTTTGAGAAGAATTTCTATGTCCAACCGCTCAAGGTATGGGAGCGCTATTCGCCGACCATGTTCCTGCCCCATATCCAGGAGAAGGAAAAGTTTGTTCCCATTACCAGCAGCGTGGACGCCACTAAGTTATTTTCTTATATCTCCCGAAAAGGCGCAGAGAGCGCAGAAAGGAATTTGGATTACTGGGACCGCATGTTTTTGGATGCGGAAGAGCTTTCTCTTGAGCGCTTAGTCCGGGTTATGCTCGGCCGGGAGGCACGGATGCTTTCTTTGATCAAGGAGCACCTAACGCTGGAAGATCTTTTGGCGATCAAGTCCCGCATGGTGGGATCCGGTTTTATCGGGGGCAAGTCGCTGGGGATGCTGCTGGCCCGGAAAATTCTCGGCAAGGACAGATCTTTTGACTGGGGAAAGATGCTGGAACCCCACGATTCTTTTTATATCGGTTCGGACGTCTTTTATACATATATAGTAGAAAACGGATGGTGGGACCTGTGGCTGGAACAGAAGACAGAAGAGGGATACTTTGCCAGAGCGGCGGAATTGAAGGAAAAAATATTGACCGGCAAATTCCCTCACGAGATCAAAGAGCAGTTCCGCCTGATCATTGAGTATTTCGGGCAGTCGCCTATTATTGTGCGCTCATCCAGTTTGCTGGAAGACGCTTTCGGCAACGCCTTTGCCGGAAAATATGAAAGCATCTTTGACGTGAACCAGGGCACTCCGGAAGAGCGCTACCAGCGCTTTGAGGATATCGTGCGCCGGGTCTACGCCAGCACCATGAACGAGGATGCATTGAACTATCGTTTGCAAAGAGGCTTAAGCCAGGCGGATGAGCAGATGGCGTTGCTGGTACAGCGGGTGTCCGGCACCCAGCGCAAGCATTACTTCTTTCCCTTTATCGCCGGGGTCGGCTTTTCCTATAACACCTTTGTCTGGCACAAGGATATGGATCCCCGGGCGGGCATGCTGCGCCTGGTCTTTGGCCTGGGCACCAAGGCGGTGAACCGCGCGGAGGGTGATTATCCTCGCATTGTTGCCTTGGACCTGCCGCTCATGCGGCCCTATGTTGGGATGGAAAAAGCGAAAAGATTCTCACAGCATGACGTCGATATCCTGAATATCGAGGCGAACGAGCTGCAGACGGTCTCTCTGCAAGATCTGCTAAAAAATGAACCGGAGATAGAGCTCGACCTGATTGGCCAGAGGGACACGGAAGCGGAACAGAAGATGAAAGAGCTGGGAATGCAGGGGCAAAGCTGGGTGCTGACCTTTGATAAACTGCTCTCGGATACCGATTTTTCCGTGACCATGCGGAGGATGCTTAAGACCCTGGAGGACGCTTATAAATACCCGGTTGACGTGGAGTTCACGGTCAATTTTGACCGGCGGGGCCAATCCCGGATCAATCTGGTGCAGTGCCGGCCCCTGCAGGCGAAAGGCGAGGTGGCACAGGTTAAGATTCCGGAGGACATCTCTCAGGATAAAATGGTTTTCAAGTCTGAAGGCAATTTTATGGGCGGCAGCGTTTCGCAGGTGATCAAAAGATTGATCTATGTTGACACCGAAGCTTACCGGGAACTTTTGATGTCCAAGAAATTCGAAGTGGCGCGCCTGATCGGGCGGCTGAACCGGCAAAGTAAAGGTGTAACGACGGTTTTGATCGGCCCGGGAAGATGGGGGAGCCGCGACCCGTCGCTGGGCGTGCCGGTCAACTTTGCGGAGATCAATAATGTGGCGGCCCTGGTGGAGGTTGATGATCCAAAGGGCGGCTTCATGCCCGAACTTTCCTTCGGCTCCCACTTTTTTCTGGACCTGGTGGAGACCAACATCTTCTACGCGGCGCTGTTCATGGACAATGAGGCGGTTTTCTTTGATAAGTCCTGGCTGGACGGACTGGACAACCGGCTTGCCGAGATCGTCCCCGAAGCCGGAGATTACAGCTTCGTCGTCAAGGTCCATGATTTCAAGCAAGAGATAAAATTACTTTCGGACGTAACGGCGCAGAAAGTTGTATTGACAAAAATGTAGTTCATGCTACAATAATGTAGTATGAGCCCCATGCGCGATGTCAAAGTCAAGGTCTTGGTAGATATCAGTGAAGCGCTTTCTTCCTCGCTTGAGCTGGAAAAAAGTTTAGGTGCCATCCTCAAGATTTTATCCGATTCCCTGGAGATGCAGCGCGGTACCATCACGCTGGTCGATCCTGTGACTAACGAACTGCGCATCGAAGTTGCTCACGGTTTGACCAAACCGGAAAAGGAACGCGGCAAATATAAGATCGGGGAGGGGATCACCGGTAAAGTGGTGGAGACCGGTGAGCCGATGGTGGTCAAGGATATCGAGGCCGAGCCGCATTTTTTAAACCGCACTCAGGCCCGCCGGGATCTGCAGGAGAGAAAATTCGCTTTTTTATGTGTCCCGATCAAAGTCGGCAACAAAATAATCGGCGCGCTCTCGGTGGATCATCTTTTCAAGGGCGATATTTCTTATGAGGAAGATATCAAGCTCCTGACCATCATCGCTTCCATGGTGGGACAGGCGGTAAAGGTCCGCGACCTGGCGGAGAAAGAGAAACAGGCGGTCGTCGCTGAGAATGTCCAGCTCCGCCAGCAGCTCAAGGGTAAGTACAAGTTCGGGAACGTCATTTACAGCTCGCCCGTGATGGAAACGGTGCTCGAGAGTGCAAGGCAGGTGGCCCAGAGCCAGGCCACGATTGTTCTTCGCGGCGAATCCGGCACGGGCAAGGAACTGGTCGCTTCCGCTATCCATTACGCCAGTCCGCGTTCTGACAAGCCGTTCATCAAAGTTGCCTGCGCGGCACTTCCCGAAAATTTACTTGAATCCGAGCTGTTCGGTTATGAAAAGGGTGCTTTCACGGGAGCCACCGAGCGCAAGCTGGGGCGCTTTGAAATGGCGCACGGAGGCACCATCTTTCTGGATGAGATCGGAGATTTAACCCTTGCGACCCAGGTAAAATTGCTCCGGGTGCTGCAGGAAAAAGAGTTTGTAAGGTTAGGCGGCACTCAAACCATTAAAGTGGATGTACGGGTGATCTGCGCTACCCACCAGGATCTTGAAAAAATGGTCAAGGAAAAGAAATTCCGCGAGGATCTTTTCTATCGCATCAATGTTTTTCCGGTTTATCTGCCGCCTTTGCGGGAGAGGAAAGAGGATATTCCGCTCCTGGTTGCTCATTTCACGCACAAGTACAACAAGGAGAACAACAAAAGCATTGAAGGAGTCAACCGCGCGGCGCTCGACATTTTAATGGCGCACGATTGGCCGGGCAATGTCAGGGAGCTGGAAAATGTGATCGAGCGCGCGGTAGTCCTTTGCCAGAAGGAGCTGATCTCCCCCGCCGACCTGCCCGCCAACCTCTCCCAGCAAGCGGTGGTCGAAGTCGCTCCCAGCGGGGCAACTCTTCCGCGGATCGTCGAATCGATCGAAAAGCAGAAGATCAAAGAAGCCCTCGCCCAGCATAAGACCCAGCGCAGGGCGGCGAAAGCCCTGGGTATTACCGAGCGAATGCTCGGCTACAAGATACAGAAGTACGGGATTTAGTCGCTATCTAACAGGAGGTGAAAGCATGGCTAACAAGGAACAGATGGGCTCAAAGAACGTTAAGAAGGTCGCAAAATTATCGATCAAGGAAAAACGCGCTTTAAAGAGAGAAAAACGCGCGCAAAAAGGCTTAACCGCCCCGACCGGGTCCGAAATGTTTAAAGCATGATCTAAAAAATAGCGGGTTTTTAATTCCCTCGGATTTCGGAATTAGGATTTTATCCCAGTTCCCCCGGCCAACACTTATTAATTTGGCCCCAATAGATTTGATTTACACTACAAATGTGCTAAAATCGAGAAATGTAGTGTAAGAATGGGGGGGGGTGTTAATATGGTGATAAGAAATATAATCAGTGAAAGTAGACAATATTACTTGAAATCAGCACGGGAACTAAGGTCAAGGCTGAGATCGCTGCCAAGCGGCAGTGTTAAAAAGAGAAAGATCAATAATAGAAAATATTATTACCTGCAGTATCGCCGTGGTAAAAAGGTGGTTCATAAATATCTGGGGAAAGCGCGACCGCTGGAGATCATCCGTGGCCTTAAAGAGCGCGGCAGGTTAGGCAAAGAGCTAAAGAAGCTCGAAAAGTCGCTGAAACTTATAGGCAGGATAAGAAGGAAAAAATGATTGGGATTATTAAAAAGATATTAAAGGTCTTTGCTGACAACGACCTATGGGATTCGGGTGTTGAATTGATCGGTAGCTGGTGTTTTCAGCTATATCAAAGACATTATGGTGTGAAGGAATATCCATTAAGGACCGTAGATATCGATTTTCTACTACCTTATCCATTTAAATCCAAAAAGCAATTTGATCTTATAGCGGCGCTGGAGCCTTTGGGATTCAGAATGGAGTTTAATTCGGACGGGTCTAATTATATGTGGCATCCTGACATTAAAATTGAGTTCCTGGCACCGGAAAGGGGGCGTGGGAGCGAGCATCCGAAGGAGATAAAGGGGCTGGCGATCAAAGCGATCCCGCTTCGTTATATGGATATCTTATTGGAAAATCCTGTCAAGGTTATTGATGACGGTGTCGAGGTCGCGATTCCAAGTCCGGCTGCCTTTGCGGCGCATAAGCTTTTGATTTCCAGAAAAAGGAAAAACAGGGGGAAAAAACAAAAAGATCTGGAACAAGCGGTGCTTACTTTGGAAATCGTTGAATCAAAAGAACTTAGGCGTATTTGCAATCGTTTTCCGGGCTCATGGAAGAAAGAAATGCTGGCCGCCCTTGATGATGCGAAGCGTTTGTTGCCGTTGCGATCGGAGTTGGTTGATAAGGAGTCAATTGTATTACGCGAGGGATTGGCTTAGCTCCCCGTGCCCCAAAAACGCGCGCAGAAAGGCTTAACCGCCCCGACCGCGGCTGAAATGTTTAAAGGTTGATCGAAAAAATAGTGGTTTTTTAAGCACTAAACCCTAAATTCTAAACAAATTCGAATATCTAAATTCGAATGTTCCAAACGTTTTGAATTTTGGTAATTAGCATTTCGGATTTGTTTAGGATTTAGAAATTAGAATTTCGAGTTTAGCCCCTCACACCTTGTCTTTCAAAAATAAAGGGCGTAGAATTTGAAAACCATAAAAAAGATAAATAAATCGTTATTAAATATATATGAAAAAATAGCTATAAAGAGGTTGAGGTATGAAGCCTATGAGGCGGTCGAGAAATTAGATCGGACATATAAAGACATAAAGGCACCCGATTTCTTATTTATTGGAGCGAATGGAGTTACATTCGTATGCGAGGTCAAATGCATAGCGAAAACCCCTTATAG